>Ga0209542_10000811_pt1 | contig 74335 bp, 97 predicted proteins | sample RifCSPhighO2_01_FD_184028 | JGI IMG/M metagenome (GOLD analysis project Ga0209542, IMG submission 184028) | Soil microbial communities from Rifle, Colorado - Rifle CSP2_plank highO2_0.1 (SPAdes) (version 2) | ecosystem: Environmental > Terrestrial > Deep subsurface > Rock core/Sediment ...
ATACTATTTAGATGAAAAGGATGTTGAGTCTATCAAGAATTGTAAAAAAATAATTTTAGAGTTAATATCTGATGAAAAATACGGGGAACTAAATTCTTCAATAGCATATTTACTTCATGATGAAAAACTTTCTGATGAAGATATCATCAAACGAATGTTCTTAACAAAACCGTGGTTTGAAAAAGCAAACGTAGAATCTGCATTGGTAAAATTAAAGCAACTTTTACGCCCTAATTAAATTTACAATCTACCCTAATTCATTCAGTTCATGCATAATAACCACAATACGATAATAGAGAATTTTGAACAAGCATTCATTGATTTGTGCTGCTTTAGTTTTGCCTTTTAGCATACTGAAACTGAGTAGTAGCAGCCTAGACAAAAAAAGAAGCCTTACAACTAGGACAATGGCACTTGTTTTCCCTTTCTTGAGGGAACTTTACTCTCACGAACGTCTTGGTGATTACAATACGGACAAATCATTTCAATTCTTCCCAATCAAATTCACATTCCATTCTATCACTAGTTATTATGTAACTGCAGAGTTTGCAACGCCACTCCACTAGATGAACGGACCCATCCCCCATATACTGAATTAGCTTTCTAACAGTTTTGAACTTCCCACCACAAGCACAGTAAAACTTTCAACCACTTATTTTAGGCACCTAATAAATATAAGCAAAGATTTAAATAATATAGGTACCTAACAACATCATGCGCCTACAAAAACAAATGTCAAGACGAGTAGGGGATGTGGAATATGCAAAATGGGTCGTAGTAATACCCCCAGAAATAGTTGAAAAAAGCAAATTAAAAGAAGGCCAAGAATTAGAAGCACACGTAGCCGAAGGAAAAATAACTCTAAAACCAAAATAACTATTTTAGAGATTTTTTCAAACTATCAAAACTTTTCTTAAAATTAGCCACAATCTTTTTTGTTTTTGGAAACGATAAGTTCCCGTCATTTTCTAATTTTACTAGATATTTTTTAAATTCATTTTCCTCTTCAACACTTCTATTTGTTTTACTAACCAATTTTAAAAAAGCGTCATTGGTTTTTGGCACATATAAGATTTGCACCCCTTCACCTACATAATTGTCAATTTTTGATTCCTCAATATAATTTATTATAAAACAACCTAATTTTGCCATTTCTTCCATGGTAATTTCATCACTCCACATCGCCTTTAGAAAAGTCTGTGCATATGGCGAACCACTACCTATTGCCAAAAAAGTTTTTCTTTTACTATCTAAACAATCAGCAATCTCTAATTTATGTAACTCAGCCTCGCGCCCTGAACGAAAAGCAATTAAAAGTTGCAATCCATTTGGATATTTTTCCATTATATCTTTGTATTGATTTTTCATTTGAAATAAAATCCCTTCACAATCTTCAACAAACTGATTTGCATAAGCATATGGACTAATTATCGCATCCAACTCTTCTTGAGTTATTTTTGGATTCTGCTCCTGCATTTGTTTTTTTATTTGTTTTTTCCTTTCTTCTAAGTTAATGAAAACACGAGCTAAAAATTTATCAAATAATTCAGAAATTCCAGCCCCGCTGAACCCTACGCCCAAAGCATCTACCAAGTAAATTTTAGGATGTGAAGCAATATCTACACCCTCAACTACTTTTTTGTCGGAAATTATTACTACTCCGTCTTTACAATTTGCCCCTATTACTAATGTCATTTTTTCGCCATTTTGAGGTTTGTTTTTTAACATTTTCGGCACTTTCTGATAAGTAAGCAAAAACGAAACTATAAATTGTCTTTGATTGCTTATCGGTGTTGACACACCAAAAAAGTACCTAATTTTAGGCACCTAAAAGAATAAAAGGGAGATGGTAATGGATTTAGAAGAAGTTAGAAATTTTTTACTCGAAGTAAATAGTTTCTTGGCTATATTTATATTAACAAAAGACACCGTACCCATTCTTTCTAATAATTGGGAACAAAACATATTTCCTCTAATAACATATGCACTTATTTTAGGAGGACTGTCATTTTTAATTGCAAAGTTTATTAAAAACACATTAGCCGGAGATAGAGTTTATGCTCAAGTTATAGCAAATATTTTTTTGTTAATTCTATTTACTCAATTGCTGACACCTAAATTATAATTTGATTAACCACTAGTACAAGAAAATTTTTTTCCGATTATTTTTCAACATATATTTCATCTTGGTTTGGTTTTTTGTGAATTTTTGCAAAAATAAAACCAATAGCATACGTTATCATTATTATTGATGCGATTAATCCTACCAAAATATTCTGCCATGACTCACCATGCGCCCAATAAGCATTTCTACCAGCTTTCAATGCAAAATAATACATTGGCCACGTCGCAATCACAATTAGGACATAAGTAATTACTGAGACCGTATTAAAATCGAGAAAAGCTAAGTAGGGGCTATTAATAAAATTACCCGATACAAAAGCTATTAGAACCCACAAACCCGCCCATAAATATTGTCCAAAAAAATAGATAAGGGCACGTTTAGTATAATTAAACTGTTTAAACAATTCCATGAGAGCCACATTATTCCAATAAATCCAGATTTTAGCCAATTTGGCTAAATTCTTTACCATTAAAGAGGCTTAAAATTATTAAGCTTAGTTATATGCAAATAGGCAAACATAAACCGCTTTTCAGGCTTAAAATAACCGGAGTTAAAACAAATAAATCCAAAAACCTCGATCAATTCTACAGCGAACTCGTAGACCTATTAAGAGCTAAAGAATAACCAATTCCGACTTTTTACACAAAACCGACTTATTACACAGCGCTACATAAAAAAGCGTTGTGTAAATAAGGTTCAAAATTGACGACTTTCTACACAAAAAGCAGACTTTTTACACAGATTACTCCATGATTATTCTATGGGTTTTTACCGAGACTTCACGGGAGGATCTTTAGACCCTCCTTCTTCTGGTAGAAGATCTCCAAGAAGAGATGATTGGCACAGACATGACAATTATAGGCCAAGAAGGAAAAATTACTTTGAAATGTTGAAGGTTCCTGTAATTTTACTTATTGTTCTGGGTGTATTCTTTTACTTAGCTAATAATGGAGATGCAACATACAACGAAACAATCCCAAAAATTAATAATGATTTTAATAAAATGGTGCAGGATTTTTTCAAAAATACATTTCCGCCTTCGGAACCTATTGCCGATAAAACCAAAGAGGTTGAGAGATTAATATTTTATTACACAAACCAAGAAAGACAAAAGTATGGTGTTTCGTTACTGAGTTGGAATGACAGTTTAGCAGATATTGCACGCGAACATAGTCTTGACATGGCCACCAATAATTTCTTTGAACATGATAATCCGAGAGGTGAAGATCCAACTGCAAGAGCGCGTAGACACGGATTTCCAGTTGAAGTGCAATTAAGTAAAAATGTAACTCAAGTTGGAATAGCTGAAAATATTGGCATGATGCCAACAGGAAACGTACAAGGAATTGGTAGAGTGGGTTCAGATGCCGACAGTGTAGCTTATGCACATGTCAAATCATGGATGGAAAGTCCTGGCCACAGAACTAATATACTTGACCCAAGCTCTCATATAATAGGAGTTGGAGTTGCCTATTCGGATGGGTATTATTATGCAACTCAAGATTTCCAATAGCACAGAAAAAGATTACTTTTTACACAAAACCTACTTATTACACAACGCTACATAAAAAGGAAAATATTTATACTCGCGTGCACTTACTCATTTGATGAAATCACTTTTCGAAGTAAAAACCATAGAAAGCGACTGGAAACCGCCTTTTAAGAAAAACACTTACACAAACGAATTTGCAGCTGACCAGGGAGAGGCATTTGATAGAATCACCGGAAACGGCAATGACGAACCCATATTTGAAATACTTGAAAGTGCGGGCGATAGGGTAAAGGTTCGCTACAGCAGGCTTTTTACAATAAAAGAACCAGACGAGAGATGCGGCAAAGACAAAACAGTCTGGCTCATCCGCGGAATGGAACAGCCCCTTAGCTATTTATGGGGAGAAAAAGGAGTTACAAAAAAAATAACATTCAAAGGAATAGTAACCCCGGAACCTAGCACGCAGGGCGAATAACAATTTAATTCATTGCAAGCCCTCTCATTTTTATGACACAAAAGCTCTACTTGCAAGACGCATACCTAAAAGAGTGCGAAGCCATCGTTACAAAAGCTGACGGAAAATTTGTAGTACTTGATAGGACTATTTTTTATGCCCAAAGCGGCGGGCAGCCAACCGATACTGGCAAGATCACTTCCCAAAACGGCAAAGAGTACAAGGTAGTATTTGCAAAAAATATGGGAGAAGATGTTTCACACGAAGTTGATTCTGAAGGCTTAAAGGCAGGGGAGAGTGTGAAGTGCTCTCTTGACTGGCAGAGAAGATACACACACATGAAAATGCACACTTCAGCTCATCTCTTAGCAGCATGCATTATGAAAGAAACAGGAGCATTAATTACCGGAAACCAGCTTGATGAAAAACAATCACGAATGGATTTTGATGTAGCTGATTTTGACAAGGAACTTTTGAAGAGCTTTGAACAAAAAGTAAACGAGGCAGTAGAACAAAATATGAAAATCGGCATCTCTTTTATGAAAAGGGAAGATGCACTAGCAAACCCAACCCTATTTCGCCTCAAAAGCGTTCTGCCAAAAGACATTCCCATCTTGCGAATTGTTGCAATAGGCGAATTTGATATCCAAGCAGATGGAGGCACACATGTCGCTAGCACAAAAGAAATCGGAAAATTCAAAATAGTGGACTTCAAAAACAAGGGAGCGCAAAACCGCAGGGTTTACTGGGAGCTGGAATAGGTGAAAATAATCGACCTCACAATGCCGCTTGATAATGCAACCCCCGTATATCCGGGCGACCCGCTGCCTCAAATAAATCAAATAGCAACCATCGAAGAACAAGGATGGAATGAATTGAGCCTCAAATTTAATTCACACTGCGGAACCCATATTGATGCCCCATATCACATGCTAGCGGATGGGAAAAAACTTGACGAATTTCCGATTGATAGTTTTATTGGCAGCGCAATTGTAGTTGATGGACGCAAAAGAAATGAGAAGAATGAAATAGTTGCTGGCCTAAAACAAATTAAAGCGATAGATTTTGTATTCTTCTGCACAGGGCATGTAAAAAACCGCTACTCACAAAAATATTTTGAAAATAACCCGGTGATTTCAACAAAAACCGCCCAAGAACTAATTGAGAAAAAAATCAAAATAGCGGGAATTGATTCCTACACGCCCGATAATGAACCTTTTGAAACGCACAAATTACTCTTTAAACACCAAATAAGGATTGTTGAAAACCTGGTTAATTTAGAGCAACTAATTGGCAAAAAATTTGAATGCACAATCCTTCCCCTAAATATCAAAAATGCCGACGGAGCCCCTTGCAGGGTAATTGCAATCCTCAAGTAATCAGATTTAAATTCCACCGCAGCCTAATTGTTTGCATGCAATTAAAGCAAGCACTTGTGATAAGAACTGACCTTGAGATGGGAAAGGGCAAAATCGCAGCCCAATGCGCGCATGCCGCAATTGAAGCTTATGAAAAAACCCTCACGCAAAATAGGACGTGGGCAGAAAAGTGGAGAGAAGAAGGAATGGCAAAAATAGTGCTAAAAGTGAATTCAAAAAAAGAGCTACTAGAATTATTTGAAAGGGCAAAAAGGCAAATCCCAACAGCCCTAATAAAAGATGCAGGAAAAACACAAATAGAAGCAGGGGAGCCAACATGTGTAGGGATTGGGCCGGCAGCTGAAAATGAAATTGACAAATTTACAAAAGACCTAAAACTTTTATAAAATTTTGATTATGAAAATTTCCCCAAAGCACGCAATAGGCATTTGCACAGCGCTGCTTGCAATATTTACAAGCATCACACTGCTCTCATACCTCAATAATTTCCACGGGTTTTTCCTAAAAGAAGACCTTCTGAACTCGGCCAGCCCAGCCGGGATTTTTGTAGTGTTTGGGCTTTTATTATTTGCCGGCGTGTACTTTTTCAACGCAGCCGGAAAAATAATTAAAGAAACAATAAAATGAAGTGGTAAAAATGGGATATTGGGACCTTGTAAAAAAAATAATAAGCGAAGCTGATATTGTTGCAGAAATAATTGATGCACGCTTTGCAGCACAGAGCAGAAACATTGACATGGAACAAATGGTAGAACGAGCGGGTAAAAAACTTTTAATAGTAATAAACAAATCAGACATGATCTCAAAGCGAGAAGCGCAGCGGCAAAAAGAGCAGATCCCAAAAAGTTGCGTATTTGTGTCCGCAAAATATAGGAAAGGAGTTGCAAGACTACGCGTTGAACTAGCAAAACTCTCGGCTGGAAATCAAGTTAAAATTGCAATCGTTGGATACCCAAACACCGGCAAGAGCAGCGTAATAAACATGCTAAAGGGACGAAAAGCAGCGCGCACCTCAAGCATTGCCGGCTTTACAAGAGGAAAACAATTTGTAAAAATTGCCTCTAACATGATGCTAATTGATTCTCCCGGAATAATACCTGTTGATGAAAAAGATGAAACACTAATGGTTCTACTTAGCGCAAAAAATGTTCACCACTTAAAAGATTTGGAAGGAGCAGGAATTGATGTTGCGCAGTTTTTGATTAAAAATAGCCCCGATAAACTTAGAGCAACATACCAAATAGAAGCTAGGGACGGGGAAGAGTTTTTAGAAAAACTTGCACTTAAAAGAAATAAGCTACTTAGCGGGGCGCGTGCTGATCTAAACGCTGCTGCGCGCATCCTAATAGATGATTTTCAGCAGGGAAAAATAACCCTAAAAAAGCCCCAAAAGCAAAAAATAGAACAAAAAATGCAAAAAGAGCATAAAAAAGAAAATATTAGCCACTAAGGCATAAAAAGCGCTAAAATAAGCTCCTAAAGGCCCCTAGAAGCAGAAAACTAAAAACATAATCTATTTTAATCCAAACAACTAAATTATAACGAGCTATAAATAGCCAAAAAGCTGGTCTTAATGCCAATAACCAAGAACCAAAGCAATCCGAGTATTATCGAAACCATCGATAAAATGGTAAAGGACGGGGAGAGCGAAGAAAAAATATTAAATACCCTAAAAGATATTGGCATTAGCCCAGATAATGCGCGAAGACTTCTAATTTTAGGCCAAGCTGATGTGTTCTCACTAATAAAGGGGGAAATCCGCAAAAACATACACCAAGAACTAGAAAAAGAGGAAACCGAACTTCGAAAAGTCACCCACGATGAAGCGCTTTCTGCAATGGAAGAAGTAAAACAACAAATGTCGCGCAACGTACTAAACGAAATAAAAGAATATGAAAAAACACTTGCAACCCAAAACAAATCATTCCAAGACCAACTTGCACAAAAAATGCAAAAAATAGGCGACTCCCCAGGCGGGAGCATTAAAGGTTCAGACCAACTAAGCGCTCGCATACAGAGCATGAGCGAAACTGAAGAAAAATTACAACAGCGCCTCAACCAAATGGGGGACTCCGTAAAAAGAATGCAAAGTGACATGGGCGATATTGGAGTAAAGGGCGGCGGCGGAAGAAACCGCATGATAGGGTATGCCGTGATTTTACTCGGACTGATTTTTGGCGCGGGAACTTTGTACATATTCTACACAGGGTTAGGGCAACCATTCACCACCTACTCACTTGTTGTGATGGTAGTGATGGCAATAATTACAGTAACACTACTTGTTGTTGGAACTCTAATCTAGAGGGACAAAATGCCGCCAAATAAACTCTACCATGTAAATAAAGTTCTTGGGGAACAAAGAGAATTTGAAAACCGCAATTCTTCAGGCAGGTTTCTTGGAATTGACGATACAATGACAAAATATAGATATACCGGTCGACAACGAAGAGCCAGGATACCATTTCGCTCGCCTATATTTGACTTCCTTCATCATCGACTTAGTAAAGCAAAAATTGGCACACAAGCAATTTATACGAGGAGGCGACCAAAAGGTATCGAAGAATTTACATACGAAAAAATGGAACTAAGAAATGGATCTGTTATTTACAAACAAATTAGCAGGGTAATGAAACCCGAAACAAAATAATTACCTATTCTCAATCGACCCATCTATCTTTGAATATTCACGCAAAGATTTGAGAGCGGTTTCAAGATAGATTTTGCGCCTAATGCTCTTTTCCTTATCATAGAGCTTTTCAACTTCCTTTACAACAAGCTCAAATTCAATCATCAAATAATTAAGCAATGGACGCTTTTTAAACCAAATTACTCAAGCCCAAATCCGCTTTTTGCAACCTGCTCGCCCTGCACCGGCAAGGTACTTTGGCTGCCAACAAGAACATCAAGAACAACACCGCAGCGCTTTGCATCTTCAAAAGAAATAGAGTAGTGCTTTGCCTTTCTAAAATCCTGTGGCTTTAAAAAAAACCAACCCTTATTTGGGTACTTCCAGGCAACAAAAACCTCAGCGCCTGCAATTTCATTCCACTTCAAAAGTTCGTGCATCTGATCCTGCGCAATTGTTAGGTAATTACTTCTCCAAGCCTTTGCCTCAATTACCATAGACCTACCCTTGCCCATTGCAATAAGATCCGGCATTGGAAGGGAATTTTTCCCAGAACCAGCTGTTCTTGCAACCGCAAACCCTCGCTCCCAAAAAAGCTTGATCAATTCCCTCTCAGCATTCGCCCCTTTGTTATACCTAGTCATGCACTAATAATGCTGCTGCACTTTAAATAACACGCCATGTAAAATTTCAAAACCCAAGCACTTGACTCAAAAGAGCAAAATCAAAAAAGTCCATTTTAGGCCCATTTAAGGGGTTTTAGGACAACTTGAGGCCTGCAGGGACGTTAAATGTCGATTTGGGGACCCATACTCACCCCTTAATAATCATTTCCAGCAGCAAATATACTAATGCTCAATTGATGAGCAAAATTGGCATTTAACAAGAATTTAGGTTAATGCATTGAGAATTAGTGATTTATGGTTAAAAACACGAGCGACGCAATGCTTGATTTGGAAGTGATTCCAAATTCTACGCAGTTTTGCATCCTTGGATACAATCCATGGACATGCGCGCTAAGAGTTAGAGTGAATGCAAGCCCCAAAAAAGGGCTTGCGAACACAGAACTTGCAAAAGAACTTGAAAAGTTTTTTGGCAGAAGTGTAAAAATAATTCACGGGATAAAATCCCGAAAAAAGAAAATCCTAATAGAAGGAATTTCAAAACCACAAATCAACCAAATTCTCATCAGGCATCTCAAAACCTAATTCTGTAAAAAAGGAGATGGTAAAAGTGGCAAAGACATACATGAACACAGTAAAATATGTCGTGAAAATTAGATTTGAAATAGACGGGATTGTTGATAAGCCTGACATTGTGGGCGCAATATTTGGCCAGAGCGAAGGACTTTTAGGGGATGAAATGGACCTAAAAGAACTCCAAAAAAACGGAAAGCTCGGAAGAATAGAAATCACCCACGCAACATCAATGGGAAGAACAAAAGGAGACATACTAGTCCCATCCTCAATGGATATGGCAGAAACAAGCCTACTTGCAGCAGGAATTGAGAGTGTTGATAAAGTCGGCCCGTGCGCTGCAAAACTTGAAATTTTAGATATTGAAGACACGCGCACAGATAAGAGAAAGGAAATAAAAGACAGGGCAAAAGACCTACTAAAAAAACTCATGGAAAAAAGTTCGCCCGAAACGCAAACACTTAGCGAAGAAATCCGCGAGAACGCGCGCGCAGCAGATATTGAAGAATACGGGCCAGACAAACTGCCGGCAGGCCCTGACATTGAAATTAGCAATGAAATAATAGTTGTGGAAGGAAGAGCGGATGTACTCAATCTTTTGCGCAACCAAATAAAAAACGTAATCGGAATGAACGGCTCAAACATTTCCTCAACAATAATTGAACTTAGCAAAAGAAAAGAAATCACTGCTTTTGTTGATGGAGATAGGGGCGGAGAATTAAACGCGCGAAAACTCTCACAACTAGCACGCGTCCAATACATCGCAAAAGCGCCTGACGGAAAAGAAGTTGAAGAACTCACACGAAAAGAAATTATACAATCCCTCAAAAAAAGAGCGAAGGCAACTGAAGAAATCCCAATTCCCCCACGAAGGGAATTTAGCCCACAGCCACGCTTTGAAGGCGGCGGATTTAGGCCACGAGAAGATGGCCCTAGAAACAGATTCCACGATAGACCGCAAAGGGGCCCACCAAGAAGATTTGATGAACGAAGGCCAATGCAGCCCCGAAGGCCTTGGAGAGATGAATCAAACCCAATGTTTGAAAGAACCGCATTCTCAGCGCAAGGGGAAGCAAGCGCCCCAGTAGCGCAAAAGGGCGCAATGCTAAGCGCAGAAGAGCAGGCAATCTACAAACCAATACTCGAGCAATTAAAAGGCTCAATGAAAGCAAAAATTCTTGATGAAAATAACCAGCAGGTAAAAGAAGTCAAGGTAAAAGACATCGTGCTCGAAATAGCAAAAGCAAAAAAAGCACACGCAATTGTCTTTGACGGAGTAATAACAAAAAGACTCCTAGAAGCTGCTGAAAAAGCGGGCGCAAAATACGTAATAGGCGCGCGCAAAGGAAAAATAGAAGGAAAGGAAAATATCAAAGCAGCAGCGCTCTAAAAAAGCGTGCTGCTAAATTACTTTTTTTAAAATAATTCAAAAACTAAGTTCAAAAAATTGGATTTAATTATTTTTAAATTAGAATTAAAATTTACTTCTTTCTCTTGTAAGAAAACTTTCTCTCAGAAGATGGTGGCATTTCCCTTACAATGCTTCTCTCAAATGGAATTGCAAAATAACCTGTCCTATAGAGGAAATACCCAATGAATAGAACTGCTAGCCAGAGCAATATACTTGCAATCGGCGTTAGAAGACCGCTCCAGAATTGGCGCGCGGTTAATTTTGGCGTTTCCGGTCGCACTACAATTCCTGTTGCCTTGTAGAGCGTATCTGCACAATCATTAAAACTTGCCTTCTGATCGGCAATTGCTTGATCGGCATCAATCCCCTGGATGCAGGTACCGTAATATTTCATATTGTCCCAAGAATCAAACATCTTAGCCGACCCTTGCACAAACATCAAAAATGCTGCAAAAAGAATAAATGAACCAATAAGGCGAGGCAGGTGAACTTCCCTTCCAGCAACCCTAAAATATAGAACCTTTTTCATAAAAATGCCTTGCAACTAATATATTCATTTAGTATATAAATATTGCGCGGGCAAAAACGGCATTTCCAGAGGCATTGCGGGCAATTAGGGGCGTTATTAGCCACATTTTTAACCTTATACAAAGCTAAATTTTAACAAAACGTTATTTTTCTTTTTCGCCAACGTTTTTCTTTTTCTTTAGAAAAAGAAAACCTTGCAAACCTAGGGTTTGCGAGGCATCGCAAAACCCAGAAGGGTTTTGCAATGAGATTGGGCCGGTGGTCTAGCGGTTATGACGCATCGTTTACATCGATGAAGTCGCAGGTTCGATTCCTGCCCGGCCCATTTTCATTATAGATTGAAAATATATCCACTAAATACTTGATGCACAGCCAACCTAACCAAAGCTAATATATTAAAAGCAAATTCTATTGGAAGTTAAGTATATACGCAGCAAAGTTGCTGCAGGAGAGGTTTGGAATGGCAATTGAACTAATTATAGGCGCAGTTGTAGTAATCGGTGGGCTGTGGTTTTTACTCTCATACAACGGATTTGTGCAGCTAAAAAATAGAATTGATAATGCGTGGTCACAAATTGATGTGCAACTCAAAAGAAGATTTGACCTTGTCCCAAACCTAATTGAAACAGTAAAAGGTTATGCAAAGCACGAAAAAGAAACCCTCAAAATGGTTACCGAAGCAAGATCTGCCATAACAAAAGCGGGGAACCTAAAACAAAAAGCGGATGCCGAAAACATGCTAACCGGCGCTCTAAAGAGCCTCTTTGCAGTCTCTGAGAGTTATCCGACATTAATGGCAAACCAGAACTTTCTAATGCTCCAAGAAGAGCTTGCAGGGATCGAATCAAAAATAGCATTCGCAAGGCAATTTTACAACGACAGTGTACTCACATACAACACAAAAACCGAGAGCTTCCCTGACAGTGCCGTTGCTGGAATTTTCAACTTCAAAAAACGCGAATATTTTGAAATAGAAGAAGGCGCAAGAGAACCTGTAAAAGTGCAGTTCTAAATTCCCTACACTGAGGCGGTTTTGGAATGTATGAACAGATAGAGCAAAACAACAGAAACACTATCTTTCTCTTTGCCGCCTTTTCACTTTTAATAATCTCGCTCTCCTGGGTTTTGGGAGAGTACATATTCGGAATAGGTTCAGCCGGGCTTGTAATCGGCGCAATATTTCTTATAGTATACTCTCTAATTAATTATTTTTTTGCAGACAAAATCGTTCTTGCCGTTAGCGGGGCGCGCGAAGTAAAAAAAGAAGAATACCCATACCTATTCAATATAATCGAAGGCCTCTCGATTGCAGCTGGAATTCCAAAACCGCGCGCATATGTAATTGATGATACTGCCCTTAATGCATTTGCAACAGGAAGAGACCCGCAACATGCAATGATTGTTGTCACAACTGGAATGCTGCAAAAATTAAATAGGCAAGAACTAGAAGGAGTAATTGCACATGAAATGTCTCACATACAAAATTATGATATCCGCGTGATGACAATTACTACTGTATTTGTAGGCCTTAGCGTTCTACTTAGCGATCTTATTTTGCGCAGCGTTCTTTGGGGGAATAACAGAAGAGATGACAAAGCCGGCCTTATACTAATTGTAATAGGGCTCGCACTAGCTATCCTCACGCCAATAATTGCAACAGTAATAAAACTTGCAATCTCGCGCCAACGCGAATACCTAGCAGATGCTTCAAGCGCTCTTCTTACAAGAAACCCGGATGGGCTTGCAAGCGCACTTGAAAAAATCTCAGGCGATAGAGAAATACTTGAAGCCGCAAACAAGGCAACAGCACACCTCTATATTGATAACCCACTAAAAAACCGCAAAGAATTTTTTGATTCACTCTTTTCAACTCACCCGCCAATACAAGATAGGATTGCAAGGCTTCGCAAAATGTGAAAGTTTACAAATTGAGCCATTTGCCCAAAAAACCCCAAAACAATGCCCTGCCCTGTGACGACTCATCTCAAAAGGGCCCCAGGCCATTTGGTTTATTGGAAAATACTTTTTAAATAGGCCTGCAAATTGCAAATAAATAATAACCCAGTAAACAATTAATTGCTCATGAAAAAAATCCTATTACTACTTCTACTAATCCCGCTCTGCAGCGCCCTTGAATTCAACCCAAGCACTGTTGATTCAATGGATGTTACAATAACTACAACTGCTAGCGGGAGTTTTAGCGGAAATATCACATCAAGAGATGAAATGAAGGTGATGTTTCTTACTATACAAAAATCCGATACGCAAGAAATACTCTCTCTAGAAGAGTATATGCAAATCGGAAACACTAGGCTGCGCGCCTTCAAAGAGGAAAAAAATGGCCTTACTTATGCAACATATACAATAAATGACCTATTAGAGTTTGCTAATGAAAATGAATTTATAATTGTCAGAAAAGCAAGAATAAAGACCCAGTCGCAAATAGGGCTTGGGCAAGATTACAATTTAGCCGAAGAGATAAAGGGATTTGATAAATATATTAACCCTTCAGATTATATTGAATCAAATGACGCGGAGTTAAAGAGCAAAACCGCACTTGAATTTTCAACAGATTCACAAATAGAGGCAATACGCAAAATTTCAGAGTGGGTCAATAACAATATTACATACGATTTTGAAAACTACTACAGCGCAATATACAGCGCAAAGCACACCTACAATACCCGCGCCGGAGTATGTGATGAATTTGCAAACCTTACCGCAGCATTTATGAGAATAAAAGGAATACCGGCACGCTACGTTTCCGGGATTAGCTATGACGGAGAGAGGTTTGGGTCCCATGGGTGGCTTGAAGTGTTCTTGCCAACAACAGGCTGGATAGGGGTTGATTCAACTTATGGAGAAGCGGGGTTTGTTGACGGAGCACACTTTTCCATTGCAAAATCAAATGATGCAAATAGTTCAGCCGATCTTATAATTTCAACAAAAACAAGAGAGGAAATAAATGTAATCTCCAAAATACTCCCACCAGAAGTTGAAATACACTCCGTACACTTTTTTGAAAACCTACTTGATGCTAAAATAAAAAGCCCGGAGGAAACAGAACCTTTGCAAATATTTGAAGTTAGCGCTAGTATCAAAAATACCACCCAAAAGAGCGCAATATTTCCAATCGAACTTGTACTACATGATGATTTTTTGCAGCTTGATAAAAAAGAGCGGCTTGTGTACTTGCAAGCAGGAGAAGAAAAAGAAATAATTTGGGAAATACGCGCTCCGCAAAAAGAGCTGCATAACTCCTACTACACATATGGAATGCTGCTCTTAATGCCGGATTCAAATCTGCAGAGCACGATAAATCTTGTTCCGAAAAATTCCTCACAAACACCAGGGGCATTTATTAGCGTTGAAGATGTAAGCCCTTTTATTGAAGGTGAGAAAATCGAAATACAAACAACCCTGCAAAATAGAGGATTGCGAGAAGGAGAAGCTACAATTGAACTCTCAACTGATGGCAACATCCTTGCATTTGAAAGAGTTAGCCTCAAAGCATTAGAGCAAAAAACCATTTCACTAAAAATTTCCGCAGTTCCTTTGCGAAAAATAATAGTGACAATTAATACACAAAATTCAGAAAACAAATTCGAACTCACTATCCCGCAAAAAGAAAGCTCGCAAATAGAGGTGCGGGAAATACGCCCTTTACAAGAGCAGTCGATCGAACAAGAACCATCGACAAAAAATGAATCAAATTCAAGCAGCGATATAGTGCTGTTGGGAGGAATTGGAATTGGCCTGCTTGCACTAATTATTGCCGCAATTGCAATAGGAATTATTATAACCGGCCGAAAATGAGGAATTTAAAAGCATTTGTAAGCGCAAATTCAATGTAAACGCGGGCGTAGTATAGCCTGGTTAGTACTCGGCCTTGCCAAGAATTTTCCAAAAAATTTGCAACTAGGCCGTGGGTCGGGTTCAAATCCCGACGCCCGCAATTTAATTTCCTGCAACAATTTGCTGCAGCTGCTCAAAAGTTAGCCTTGCAACCCCTTGCTCTGAATTTATTTCACAATACCCCAATTCTTTAATGCAATCAATCCCCACAGGGTGCGAGCCATCAAGAGCGCTAACTGAGCATGCGTATACTTTTCTGCTCTCATTCTGCTGCGCAGAACACGAACAACCCCTAACAGCCCAAGCATTGCTCCCCGCACTCTTTTTTGCCTCTGCAAGGCAATTTTTTTCAACAACAACACTATCGATCATATTCCATAACTCATCGCTGCGACTTGGACCTGGATCAGTTACAGGCGAACTCTCACTTGCCTGCGGGCTTTGCAAATCGTCAGAAACCGTTGAATTTTGCCCAGATATTGATGGGTGTGGCATTTGAAAAGTGAGGGCGAACACAACTACACCTGCAATTAAAATTAGGGCAACAAGCGAACCGGATTGAATTATTTGTTTATTCTCTTCCAAACAATCTCCCCCGCCTTTTTGCACAGCTCTTCTTCACTTTTCGAAGAATCAAGAATAATTATATTTTCAGCCGGGAAAGTTTTTTTAATTTGCAAAAAGGAAGCGCGCACTTTTTCCAAAAAATCCTTTTTTTCAAATGCCTCAAGTTGCCTTCTCTTCTTGTCCCCATTAATTCTTTGCAGCGCAACATCAACTGGAATATCCAAAATAAAAACAATATCAGGAACTGGCATCCCCACATGCAAGGCGCTGATTTTTCCAGCAGGTATTTCTTGCAACCCTTGATAGACAAAAGTGCTGTACTTGTATCGGTCACAGAGAATTATTTTTCCCGCGCGCATTGCTGGTTCTAGCACCTTTTGCACATGCTCTTTTCTATCAGCAACATATAGGTCTAAAAATTGGCGCGCATTCACCTGCGGATCAACACTTAGAGCGAGGAGCTCTCGCACCTTCTTGCCATAAAACCCGGAAGTAGGTTCAGCTGTGTGAACTATCGTTTCCTTCTCAAGCCCTTTTTTTAAAAGGAATTTCTCAAGACATGCAATGAGCGTCCCTTTTCCAGAACCGTCAATTCCCTCAAAGACGATAAATTGACCTTTCATACTAGTAGTAATTAGGAGTGATATTTTAACTATTTACTTCGCCGTCAGGAAAAAGCGTTTATATTTATGACCAACAGCATGTAGTAACCTTTTTTAAGGTAATCAAACCAAACAATCCTAAGCATACCCTGAAATATAAAATATTTCGGGAAAGCGGAAAAGTGCCACTCCACAAGGAATTTATTAAAGCGGCCGTGGTGTAGTGGTTAGCTTTAAAGGGGAACAAAGAGTTAATCCAACTAAGGCCCATAAAGCACTAGAGCCTTCCATAAACTTTTCCATTTAAAATTTGTGGGGTTCGGGGTCAGCTCTTAGCCGGGGTTCGAATCCCCGCGGCCGCATTCTAATTTTTCAATTAATTAGAAAATAATTCAAAAAAGAATCAGAATTTTAACTTGAAAATTTGGTTAAAAATTTGGGGGATCTCTCCCCCGATTGTTGCATCGTATCACCTCCTTTTTGGTAGTTGCAAAATTCAAAAACAGAATTTTATTGCTGCAAAAAAATCACCTCCATTTTTACTGCAAAAAAAATCAATCATTTTCTATAAATCCCCCCTACGAGGGGGAACTTTCACATACATCAATTTTCCTCCGACCCAGATCCGAACCTCGCTATCTGCTGGCAAAAGATGGCCAATCACCCTGTCAACTTTTTGCTTTTCTTTGCTTTTCATGACACATATTCGTGGGCTTTATTAAAAAGGCTCACGACCAGCAATAGCCCCATAACGGCTAATTTTAGCGAAAAAATGCCCCTATAGCTAAAAAGATGGGAAAATGAGTAAATTTTAAAAGAACTGAAGAGTTTATATAAAAGGTTTACAAATACCTGCCCAACATGACCAATTCTGGTCAAAAATTAACAAATATGATAGGTTTTTATATTAGTTGTAAAATTTATAGTATTATGGGGCGAAATCCGGAACAGGTAAATTCTCTTTCAGAAGCCGTGAGACAGGAGATAAATATCCTCCCCCACGTAAAAACAGCCCTTTCTGAAGGCATTGTAAACTACTCAGCCCTTGCAAGAAAACTCATGGACAATCTTGGTGAAAAACTAGGAAGAAAACTCAATGAAGAGTCCTTAATAGTTGCAATCAAAAGATATGCAGATGAACTTGGCATTGTATCTAACCAGCACTCCCACATAGAACTTTTCTCAGAAGGGGAAATTACATTACAAGACAACATGTGCTATGCGCACTTTAAGAAAAAGCCGAATGTACTCTCAAAAATCGAAAAACTCTTTGGCGAAGAGAACTGGAAGCTAGGAGAAATGCGCGTACTAATACAGGGCGCTGAACAAGTAATGGTTATAATGAAAGAGAATAGGCTAGAAGAAATCATGGCAGAACTCTCAGATGATATAATATTTTCGCTGCGAAACAGCGCGCTTCTAACATTTAGAATGCCATTTGAATCCTTTACAACCTACGGAGTACTAGCTGAACTAACATCGCACCTTGCAAAAAAAGGGATTAGTATAGAACTACTCAGCTCTCCACCAGATATCCACTTCCTTGTTGATGAAAAGGATGCGCAACGCACCTACTCGGTTCTAAGGCAGCTAATAAACGATTCAAAAAATGCTATGGCACAAAAAGCCTCAAAACCAGCCCAAACAGTTTACAAATAATTATCAACCCCTTCAGCACTAATTTGATCAAATGAAACACCAAAAAGCCCAGCAAATAGGCCTTGAGAGAATCTACCGCCTCTTTGAACTCGCGCAAGAAGAATTCACAACCCACCCCTTGCGCAGCAAACGCTATATCGAACTTGCAATCAAAATCAGCAAAAGGGCAAGGGCAAGAATACCCCCTGAACTCAAAACAAAATACTGTAAAAAATGCGGCGCGTACCTGCAAAACGGGACGAATGCAAACATCACAAAAATTGGGGCGCTCACAGTGGTGGAGTGCAAAGAGTGCGGGCACATACGGAAAACTGGAATGAAGGCCGGAAAATGAAAAAACTACCTGCAAGAAAAATTGAACAAATAAGAAGAGTACTTGCAGACCAATCAATACATGGAAGAAAAGACAGATTATATACTAAGGCAGAAAGAAAAGGCCAGTCTATCAAATCCGATGTTTTCCACACACAAATTGCCGGAAAGGCGGTAACAATCAAGGCAAGGGAACACGAACTTACTGCAAAAATTAATTCAGAAAAATTGTTTTCTCGCCATCAGAAAGCGGTTAAACAAGGAAAAATAAAGCCAATATGATATAGACTCCATAGGACAAAATTTTTATTCGCAGATGAAAAACTTGGGAGCGTAACAAAAACAATTGAAGGCGCTGGGATAAATTCTTTATTAACATTTTTATATCATCGGCGCACATTTTTAATATCAAAAACCAACCAAAAAGAATATGAAAAAGCCGAACAATTTATTGCAAAACACCCGAATATAACTGAAGGAGAATTAGTTGAAATGCATTCAGAATTACAGCACAATTTATTCATAACTTCTGCAGAAAAAGAAAAATTCTCTTATGATTTGATCGGAATGGATAATATCCGTATAATAGACTACAAAAACGGGGTTTTTGACATAGCACTTGTAGACCAAATCTGGTCAGGAAGAGAAAAACACTATGCAAGAAAGCTAGGCACTGCTGAGCGACCTTAAAGCCAACCTGATAAAACCCCCAAAATGACAGTTTTATAAAGCTTTTTAGGGGAAATTACATTTACTTCTAATTCTTAAAAGTTAGGAGTTTTTCGCAATTTGCGAATAAAACATTTCCAACTTTCTCCGAAAGGAGAGCAAAGAGCTGGAACCAAAAATCAAACCAAAAAAAGTGAAAAAATGGGAATTTATGATGTGCCCGCAGGGCTCTTAATCGAAGAGGTCGCAAAAGACCTAAAAACCAAAATAAAAAAACCGGCATTTACAGACTATGTAAAAACCGGAGCGCAAGCAGAGCGCGCTCCAAACAATCCGGATTGGTTTTACGTAAGGGCAGCTAGCGTATTATACAGAATTTATAAAGAAGGCAATAGCGGGACCGGCGCCCTTAGAACCTACTACGGCGGAAGAAGAAACCGCGGAGTACAACCCGAGAAAAAAAGAAAAGCCTCCGGAAAAATAATAAGAACATGCCTGCAAATCCTAGAAAAAGAAGGCCTACTCAAAAAGGACAAAGCCGGAAGAAAAATATCCCCAAAAGGAGAAAAATACTTATTTGAAAAATCAAGAGTAGTGCAAATAGTATTTGATGAAACACTTCTAAAAGCAAAACAAAAAGAACAAGAAGAATTTACAAAAAGAGCTGCAGCCGCGCAAAAAATAAGCGCGCCAAAAGTCGAACCTAAAAAGGACCAAAAACCCGAGGTAAAAAAAGAACAAAAACCGACAGAGCAAAATAAGGCACCGGCACAAAAAGAAGCGGCAGTGCAAAAAACACAAGAGAACAAAGGAGCCACGGAAAAATGAATGATGATGAACTGAGGCAGAAAAAATTAGAAGAGCTTCAGAACCAATATTCAAAAATGCAGGAGGAAGAGAAAAAACACCAAGAAGCCGAACAAAAAATGCAGCAAATGTTAAATAGGCTCCTAGAAGAGGATGCAAAAGCTCGGCTTGCAAACGTTGCACTTGTAAATAAGGAACTTTACATGAAAGCATTCCAAGCAATTGTTGAACTTGCACAAAAAGGATACGTAAGAGGAAAACTAAATGACGAACAGGTAAAACAAATCCTCATACAGCTAAAAAATACCAGGGAACCAAAAATTAATATTAAAAGAAAGTGAAAAAATGGGAAGAAAAACTCAAGAAGAAAAAGACTTTCTCATATCAACGAGAAAAAAAATAGGGCCAGGAGTAACAAACGCGCCAGCATGGATACTCCAAAAAGCTGCAAAGAGGATCTGGAACAAGAAGGCAAAGCGCCACTGGAGAGAGACAAACCTTGGACAATTATTTAAGAAAAAACAAAAAGAGCAGGGAAAAATAGAGAATATGAAAATGGCAAAGAGCGGAAGAAAAGACAAGAGCAGGCTCTACAAAAACAAAAGACTCAATAAAAGAAGAAAACTTAGCAAACAAAGAGTGATTGGATGAAAGGCGAACAGGCAAATTATGTGATCGGGCTTGAAAAAGCATTCCTCTTTCCGCCCAAAACAAGGGTGAAAAAAGCCATTACCCAAATAAGAAAGTTTGTAAAAAAGCACACACGCATGCAAAACTTTGCTCTTAGCAATGAAGTGAACGAGTACTTACACAAGCACTCAAAAAACATACCAAAAAAAATCCCCGCAACACTTCTACGAGAACCAAATAGAATAGTCATATTCTTACAAAACGGCAAAGCTCTCCCCGAATACATCAAGAAAAATGCGGAGAAGAAAAAAGAGCAAAAAGAGAGCAAAAAAGAAGAAAAAAAGGCCACAACCGAAAAAACACCTGAAAATGATACTGAAAAAAAGCTTGAAGAAAAGAAAGCTAAAGAAGATGCAGCAAAAGCGGCTGACATTAAAAGAAAAACTGGCAAGTAGTGGGTTTTTGATGAACTTTTCACGGGGGACAATCAGAAGCTCCCCATACGTAGGCGTATTCTGCACAGTAACAGAGCAACTAGCACTAGTGCCGCACTCAGTTGTACCAAAAGAAGCCAAAATGGTTGAAAACATCCTCAATGTAAAAGTGGTAAGGGCAAACATCGGAAACAGCACCCTAATAGGAGTACTATCCAAAGGGATCAAAAATAAGTTTGCAGTATCAAATTTAATTGAAGACACGGAAGTTCGCGCCCTTGAAAAAGAAGGCCTTGAAGTTCTAAAAGTACAAGGGTTCACATCCACCGGAAACCTAATAGCGCTAAATGAAAAGGGGGGAATTGCAAGCCCGCTAATTGCAGACTCTGAAATAGAAAAAATGCACAAGTTTTTTGGAATAAAATTTGAAAAAATGATGGTTGCAGGAAACGATCTGCCGGGAGCTAGCATAACAGTAACAAATAAAGGGCTTATCTGCCACCCAAATATAGCAGAGAATGAACTTTTAAAGGTTCAAAAAATACTCAGAGTAAATGGGACCCCGACAACTGCAAACTACGGGGACCTATTTGTCGGAAACAGCGTAATAGGGAATACAAAAGGAGCAATAGCAGGAAGTAACACATCCGGAATAGAGCTTTCAAAAATAGATGAAGGATTGAGAGGAGAGTAAAAATGGAACAAAAAACATTCACAATAAAAGGCGCATATAGTTTTAGAGGAAAACCACAAAAATTCTCCAAAGAAATAACAGCGCACAACCAAACTTATGCAAAAGAGAAAACACTCTCAGCAATAGGTTCAAAGCACAAAATAAAAAGAAATGCAATACAAATCCAAACAATTGAGGAAAAGAAGTGAAACCAAATGGCCGAGAAAAGAATGAACCTGACAGGAAACCAACTTGCCCAACTAGCAAACCAGGAGAGCGGAAAACTCAATGAAATAAACAGAAGAATCAGCTCATTCCAGAACTTCCGAAATGAACTAACAGGCGCAAAAGATGCACTAGAAGAGATCTCGAAAAATGAAAAAGGGGAAAAAATACTTGTAAACCTTGGCGCAGGAATATTTGTCCAAGCATCCCTTGAAGAGAATGCAAAAGCCATCACTTCAATTGCCGGAAATGTATTCAAGGAAAAACCAAGCAATGAACTTGCAGCATTACTTGAGAAGAAAATACAAAGCCTTGACAAATCAATTGCAAATGTAGTAGAGCAGCAGCAAAAAACAGCCTCGCGCCTTAGCCAATTAGAACAAATACTTGCAGCAGGTAGACAGGTTTTGCGCAAGGAAAAAGAAAAAAACAAATAATTCTTGCAAAAACTAAAATTTAGAAAAAAATGCAAAGTTTTACTTATGTTTGATTTTCTCAAGAAAAAAATAGCTAATTTTACCGATAAATTAAAACAAACCCTGCAAAAACAACCCGCAACGCAAGAACAAGCAGGAACTGCTCCACCGAGCGAACAAGCACTACCAACAACACAGCAACCCGCAGCAGAGCAAATCCTTTCCGAACAAACCCAAAAAGAACAATCGACGACTCAAAGCACCGAGCAACCTACTATTGAAGCGCCACAACTGCCAGCTACCATAATTGAAAAAAGTGAAGAGAAAAAACAGCGTAAAAAAAAACAAAAAAATACTCCTCAAATTTCTAAAACGCCTGCAACGGAGCAGCAAAAACCAACTACCCAAAAACCTGAGTCAAAACCCTCACAAGAAGAGAAAGTAGATATTGCAGGGGAGCAAAAAAGCGCAATTGAAAAAGCAACACACATAAGAGAGGATGAAAAAAGGGAGCTAAAAGCAAAGCAAGGAATATTTGGAAAAATCGCAGGAATTGTACTTGGCAAAATCAAAATAACAGAGCAAATGTCAGAAGGGTTTTTTGACGAACTAGAACTTAGCCTACTTGAATCTGATGTTGAACAAAAAACCGCACTAGCAATTGTTGAAGAACTCAAAAAAAGGCTGGTGGGAGCAGAAATATCCTCACGCGAGGACATTAGCAAATTCCTAAAAGAGCAAGTGAGAGAGTCATTGCAAACAATAATGCAAACCAAAAAAATCGAAATACTTGCCACACAAAAAAAACCATTCACAATTCTATTCTTAGGGCCCAACGGAGCCGGTAAAACCACTTCGATTGCAAAAATTGCAAATTATTTAAAGCAAAATGGAAAATCCTCAATACTTGCAGCTGCTGATACTTTTCGCGCGGCAAGTATTGAACAACTAGAAGCGCATGCAAATGCAATCGGAATAAAAGTGATAAAACACCAATACGGTTCAGACCCAGCAGCAGTAGCATTCGATGCAATAGCTGCTGCAAAAGCAAAACACATCGATTATGTACTAATTGATAGCGCAGGAAGGCAAGAAACAAACCACAATTTAATTGAAGAATTAAAAAAACTTGAGCGCGTAGCAAAACCTGACCTCAAACTCTATGTAGGAGAAGCATATACCGGCCAAGCGCTACTTGACCAGGCAAGTGAATTTAACGCGGCAATAGGAATTGATGGGTTCATACTAACAAAAATAGATACTGACACAAAGGGCGGAAGCGCAATTTCGCTTCTATATTCTCTGAAAAAACCAATCGTATTTGTAGGAACAGGGCAGAGGTATTCTGACATTTTGGAATTTAAGCCCGAATTTATAATTGATAGGATATTGTGAGTAAAACCCATAGTCAAAAGAAGAATAAAAATAAATTTTAATATAAATTATAAGTTATATATTAGTGGTCTACTATGCAAAAAAAAGTTTTGACAATTGTAATTGGCGGCGATATGGACAAAGATGATGCTGCGCTCTCAAGCGGCAAACCTTTGCATAAAACCACGCAGACATCCGATATGCTATACCTTGATTCTTATGATCAGCTTTACCGGATGCTCACCCCGGAAAAATTAGATCTGTTGCACTATCTAATGAAAACTACTATTAACAAAAAGCAAAAAAGTGTTTCACAAATAGCAGATGATCTGAAAAGAAAACAAGAAGCAGTGAGCAGGGATTTACATTACCTGCAGAGCATCAAGCTTATTGATCTGCGAAAAGAAGGACAAAAAGTTCTTGCGAGCACCCAACTCGAAGCAATAAGCATCAAGGCAGAGGAATAACAACCCCTAAAACTCAACTCTTAGGAAGACGCGAACTAGATCAAGAACCCTACAGGCAACCACAAGATTTTTGAATGAGGTTACCTAATATAGATATGCCGAGTAGAAGAAGACCCAAAATTTCCCGAACTACTCGCACGGAAAAAGTTTTGGGTTTTAACCAGGACATGGTAATTAAATCTTTTAGAAGATTTTGGGAATTAGAAGGAACTGATACTACATGGAACAGGTATCAAATATGGAAAGTCCCAACAAAACCTCCAAGATATATTGTATATCTAAAAGAGCCTTGGAGAGATGAGGTGTTTGAAATTGTAAGAATGGAGGACAAAATTCAAGTTAGGTTTGTAGGGGACTTTACAAAAGATTTTGTACACCGTGAGATCAGAGACAGATCATTGCAAGGATTTGGAATCGGAAGCCTTGCAATTAGAAATTTTTTTGAAAGAGAACGGGTAATACCCCGGAAAACAAATATACAAGTTTCACAAAAAAAATCCGCTGTGAAGCTTCTTCTCAGACACGGCTATAGGTTAAACCCAGCTAAAACTCTTGTTGTCTCTCTTTTAAAGAAGCGCGGGGTTAGCACTACAGAAGAATTAGCAAAATGGGTTGAAAGGCAAGAAGAAGAGCTGCCAATTAGCATCCCCCTTATAAAAAGGTTTAGAAGGCAAAACCCCAAACCAACCTAAAATTCAAATGAGAACTTCACGCAACCCTAACCAATTTCCCGGACTTTTTTGCGCCGTTAAATGAGAACTGCAGCAGCATCCAACTCCCTACAAGCCATATTACGCTCAGAAGAATTAGTGAAAACCAATCCGCACTTGCAAGCCCAAATGGCTGTTTTATTAAATTAAATGCGTGCGAACTTGGCAAAAGAAGCGCAATGGAATGGAGCGGATCCGGGAGCAATTCTAACGGATAATAAACACCGGAAAATATCACTAAAATATCCGGAATTGTCCAGACAAGAAAAATCGCATTTTCACTGTGCGGGAAAATTATTGCAAGATTTATCAGCCCAATTGAAATCCCAAAAATAAAAAGGAAGAAAAGCGCCGCAAAAAATGAAAATGGGTCGGGGATACTAACTCCATAAGCAAAATGCATTGTAATGAAAAATAAAACCGTAACAATTGCGCACTTCAAAATCCCTGTCATAATCCCTCCCAATACAAATTCCCAAAGGCGGATTGGTGTTACTAGAAGATGAGTTAGAGAATGAGACCAAAATTCATCCATATAGCTAACAGCAATTCCCATCTGGGTTTGCTGCACAACCTGCCAACCAATCATGCCCAAAACAACCATTGCAACAACCATTGGATCATTATTTATCGCGCGCGTGAGAAATACAAAACCGAATAGAAGAGTAAGAGGCCAAATAGTTGTATCCATCAGACGAAAGAGGTTTTGCGACATCAACTTTGTGTTTTTATAAAATTGGCTATATGCCCTGCCTAAAGAATTATTCATCATCCTCACCTTCCTCACTTGTTAGTTTTAGGAAAACCTCTTCAAGGCCGGCTTTTGGCTTTTTTGCCAAACTTTTCAATTGTGAAATCGTCCCTAGCGCAACTATTTTTCCGCTATTAATTAGCGCGATACGATCACAGAGCTGCTCAGCTTCGCCCATGTAATGGGTGGTTAGAAGAATTGTTTTCCCTTCAACTGAGAGCTTTTTTATTAGCGCTCTTATTTTCATCGCGCTCTTTATATCAAGCCCAACAGTCGGTTCATCAAGAAGCAAAACCTGCGGGTTTGACAAAAGCGCCTTTGCAATATAGAACCTTTGCTTAAAACCGGAAGAGAGGTTTTGCGCGACCTGATCTTTTTTTTGCGCAAGCCCTGTTTGCTCTAGCACCTCTTCAATTCTTTTTTCAAAATTCTGGACAGAGTAGAGAAGAGAGTAGTATTTCAAAAGATCTTTTACGCTAAGGCCCTGCAATAGCCCCGCAAAACCTGTAACTAAGCCAATTTCTTGCGACACTTCCTCTTTTTGTGTAAGGCAATCTTTTCCCAAAACAGTAATTTTCCCCCCATCTAATTCTATTAGCCCACAAATTGCAGAGATCAGGGTTGTTTTGCCGGCGCCATTTGGCCCCAAAAGCCCAAAAATCTCACCCTTTTCAATTTTGAAATCAACTCCGCCAAGGGCAAGAGTATCCCCGTTTTTGCCGGAGAACTTTTTTAGAGCCCCCTGCACAACAAGCGCGTCCATTTCAAAAATAGGCAGGTAAATGCTTTTAATTTGCGGGGTGAGAATTGGATTTAAACTAGGATAATTGAAAATAGGACTCTGAGCATCTGTTCTGGATGAAGAAAATTATCATGTGCTAAACAATTGGTCGGCTAAGTTATAAATATAAATTACTCTATTTTGTTTTAGGTCATATGATTGAAAATATCAGAGTGAAAAAATCAGCTATTGAAGGAGAAGGGGTTTTTGCATCACAAAATTTTAAAAAAGGCGAGACAATCTGCAAAATGCGTGGGGAGAAGGTGACCTGCGAGGAACTTAAAAGCCGTTATGAAAAAGGGAAGGAGAAAATATGCAACCCTTTGCAAATAAATGAAAAGACCTATCTTGACTTGGGAGAACCTTATGTGTATGTTAATCATTCTTGCACGCCAAATTGCGGAATAAGAAAAACTGCCGAGTTGTTTGCATTAACAAACATAAATATCGGCGAAGAACTCACTTATGATTACTCCACCACAGAATGGACCTACGAAAATTTGGCAAGTACAAAGAATGGGCGATGGAATGCAACTGTAATTCAAAAAAATGCAGAGGAACCCTTGGACAATTCCCAACACTCGACCCGAAATTAAAAAAGAGATATTATGAGGCCGGGGCACTTCAGGAATTTATCCTCAAAAAACTCGAAAAGAAAATGTTTTCATAATTTGACTCAGTTAAAAGTATCACCATATTGAATTACCACCCACAACAGCATCCATTTAAAAGCATTATTCGACCAAATTCTTGGTGATACGATGAAAGTCTCAGAACTAAAAGCAAGAGCTGCAATTGATGAAATTACCCTTGAAATTGTTTCAAAAGCAGAGCCAAGGCAGTGGGCAAATGAAAACGGATCCGGAAAGGTCTGTAACTGCGCCGGCAAAGATTCAACCGGTGAAATTAGCGTAAGCCTCTGGAACGACCAGTGCGACCAGGTTGAGGAAGGAAATAAAATCAAAATTACCGGTGGCTGGTGCTCAGAATTTCGGGGCCAATTACAGGTTTCAACAGGAAAGCAAGGAAACCTTGAAGTACTCAAGAAATGAGCTTAAAGCCCAAAATAACCACTTCTACGCATCCCTCACTTTCGAAGGGATGTTTGTGATACAAAATCGGTTGGTTTAAATACTACGTGAGCGGCATATATAGTATACAGGATTGGATTCAACAAATACCTATTTTTGAGGTCTTTTTACAAGCCCATATAGGGGTTTGTTGCGTCTGCATCGCAAATTTAGGAGGAGAATTAAAATGATGGACAGAGGAAATAGAAGGCCAAATTCAAGATTTGGGGACATACCAGTAAAGGAAGGAGACACATACGATGTTGAAATAGAAGGAATTGGCGAAAAAGGGGACGGAATAGCAAAAATAAAAGGCTATGTAATAATTGTTCCAAACGTCAAGAAAGGTGACAAAGTCAAGGTCAAAGTCAATGCTGTAAGAGGCAAAGTGAGCTTTGGCGAAGTCATCGGAGAAGCAAGCGGAGCAGACGAAGAACAAGAAGAAAACCAAGAAGGCGAAGAGGAATCTGAAGACACCGAAGAATCTGACGAGGAAGTGGAAGAAGAATCCGACGAGCCTACAATGGATGATGAAGAAGAAAAATAAATTTAGAGTAAGGGGGGTTTCACAACATGGCATCTTTAAGTGATATAATTGGGCTTGAAGCATCTGAAAAATTCAGGCTAAAGCTCTTAAAGCAGGAATTTAAGCTAAGAAAAAAACAGCCTGAAGCCTGGACAAAAACAAAATACAGGCCCTATGCTAACTTTCGCACCAAAAAGAAAGAAGACGAACTTATGGTCGGGGAAGCAACTATCATAAAGGCAAAAGCATAACAACAGTTTCGTCTGTTGGGTGCGACGGTTACCCCGCAAATGCGTGGTAAGCCAAAAACCGGTTTTCCACAAAAGGAAAATCGGGACACTAATTTTTTCGAATTCTAATTACACTAGATCTTGACTATAGTCTTTTCAAAAACTGGCCCTTTTATACCTGAAAGATTATGATAAGCAGGAGCATATTTATTTTTTATCAAAAATTTCTCCCACTTTTTTAGTGGAAAAATCCTAACGCGAACAAAACCCATATCCAAAGCTTTTTGTTCCAATAAACTAAGAACTTCTGATATTGCCGCAGGATTTTTGAATGATAAAAAACTTCGCGATAACCTTAAAACCTCCAGCGTAGGAATATTTTCAAAAGTAAAATTATAATACAAATTGTATTTGGCCCCGCTTTTTGATTTTAACGATATTCTACTGGAGCGAAAGATGGCGCGATGGAGCATGTCCCCTAACTTATTGGCAATGCGTACTAAGCCCGGATGAAAGCGCCTTGGTGTTTGCATTAGCACAAATACGCCAAAACCGCTTAATAAATCAGACCAGTATTTTAAGGCTTTTTATGCACAAATAGCATTCTAAGTGATAATATGGGATTTGGAGAAACCTTGCGAAATGCCATGGAAAAGCTGCGCAACAGCTCTTCACTTGACCGCGAAACTGTAAAGGAAGTAATAAAGGAGCTGCAGCGCGCGCTAATATCTTCTGATGTTGAGATAGCACTAGTTCTCAAACTTAGCAAGGAAATTGAAGAGGAAGCATTCAAGGATTTGCCTTCAGGAATAAACCGAAAAGAGCACATAATAAAAATTACCCACGACAAACTTGCACAAATACTTGGCGGAAAAGTAGACCCCCCGCAAAAACCTGCTAGAATTCTTCTATGCGGCTTATTTGGCGCAGGGAAAACAACAACTGCGGGAAAACTTGCAAAATGGTATTCGAAGCGAGGCCTAAAAGTTGGTTTAATTGCAGCAGACGTATTCAGGCCAGCTGCAACCGAACAACTAAGAACACTTGCACAGAGGGCAAATGTAGAATTTTATGGAAACGAATCAGAAAAAAATGCCGCAAAAATAGTTGCCCAGGGAGTAGAAAAACTAAAAGGGTGCGACCTTATAATATGTGACAGTGCAGGGCGCAGCGCTCTTGATTTAGAGCTATCAAAAGAAATGAAAGCAATTGATTCTGTATTTGCAGCAAAAGAAAAATGGCTAGTAATTGGGGCAGACCTTGGCCAGGTTGCAAAAAAGCAAGCAGAAGCATTCCATGAAATTGTCGGGGTCAACGGAGTTATAATTACAAGAATGGATGGTTCAGCAAAAGGCGGCGGCGCTCTTGCCGCTGCAAATAGCACTGGCGCAAAAGTGTATTTTATTGGAATCGGAGAGAAAATGGATGATTTACAAGAATTTGATGCAACAAGATATCTTAGCAGAATCATGGGATATGGAGACTTACAATCACTACTAGAAAAGGCCCGCGAAATTGAAGATGAAGAAGGAATATCTGAGCAGATCCTCGAAGGCGAATTTACACTTGAAACCTTCCACCAACAAATGAAGGCTGCCCGCAAAATGGGCCCTTTGGGAAAAGTCATGGACATGATGGGCCTTGGGCAGCAGGTACCAAAAGAGATGTCAGAAATCGGGGAGCAAAAACTAAACAAATACGGCTATATTATAGATTCGATGACAAAAAAAGAAAGGGAGAATGCTGAGACATTAAATAAGAGCAGAATAGCGCGCATTGCAAAAGGATCAGGAACAACACAAGAGAATGTGCGCGAGCTTTTAAAAAATTTCAAAAAAATGAAAAAAGTATTCAAGCAATTCAGTTCAATTGACCAGCAGAAGATAGAAGAAGGAAAGGGAGTGAATATGCAAAAGCTGCAGAAAATGTTTTCCAAAAAGAAAAAATTCAAAATCAGGTGATATGGATAGAAATTTTACTTATACGCGAATTTATTGTAATCCTTGCCAGTGCAATTGCAGCATACACTGATTTCAAAACAGGGTATATACATGATTGGATAACACTCCCACTAATTGCAGCAGGACTACTACTCAACCTCTATGAAGCACAATACGCAGGAATTGCCCTTGGAGCAAGTGTATTTGCAATCGGGTATATACTATACTACACCGGCAAAATTGGCGGAGGGGACGTAAAATTATTTACAGGAATAGCACTAGCACTCCCATTCTACAATGGAGCAGTGTTCATTATTTCAGCCGCCCTATTTGCAGCAATGAGCTCGGTAATTTTTCTTTCAAGCTTTTATACCATCAAATATTTGCGTAAAGGAATTGATTTTGAATACAACAAAAACGGCATCCGCAGATCTGCAATACTTGGAGGGGCACTTGTTGTATATTTTTACATTTTAATTAGCGCAAATATTGCCTCTGCACAATATGGAACAGTGCTTGCCCTGCCGCTTCTATTCGGGCTTGTGTTTATGGCCCTTGAAAAAGGGATCCGAAAGGAATTTTTTGCAAAGAAAATAAAATTGAGTGAAATGGAAGAAGATGAAATAGTAGCACTTGATTTAATGGAAGAGGATGGGAAAAAAATATCTGCAGGAATTAAGGGCGTATTTGGGAATGAAGAGAAGAAAAAACTTGAAAAACTTGGAATCGGGCAAATTATTGTATACAGAAACCTCCCGCGCTTTGGCCCTTTTATACTAATAGGAGTTGTTGCAGCGCTATTTTTGCCACAGCTCTTTTTGCTCAAATTCTGGTAATATTTATGCAAAAATTCATGGAAAAAGCCCTTGCACTTGCCCAAAAAGCAAAAGGCATGGTCTCCCCTAACCCACTTGTTGGGGCAGTTGTTGTAAGGAGAGGAAAAGTGGTTGGAACTGGGTATCATAAAGAATTTGGAAAAGAGCACGCAGAAGTAATAGCAATCAAAAATGCAGGAAAAAAGGCTAAAGGAGCAGATCTATATGTGACCCTTGAACCCTGTAACCACTATGGAAAACAGCCCCCCTGCACCAAATCCATTATCAGTGCAGGAATCAGACGAGTATTTGCCGCAATGTATGATCCGAACAAAAAATCCCTGCACGGGGCAGCAGAACTCAAAAAACACGGAATAAAAGTGCATGTTGGAATGCTTGAACGTGAGGCAAAAGAACAAAATGAATTCTACATAAAAAGTTTGGCTTTGCAGCGCCCCTTTATAACAATCAAAATAGCAATCACACAAAACGGGGCAATTAGTTGGGGAAGCGGAAAAAATAAAAAAATCACAGGAAAAGCCGCTTTTGAATTCACGCAAAAATTGCGCGCAGAACATGATGCAGCATTAGTGGGAAAAAATACAGTGCTAAAAGATAACCCGCAACTAACTGTTAGGAAAAATCCAAAATTAAACCCTTTTAGAATTGTTCTTGATTCGCGCTGTGAAATCCCAATATCATCAAAAATTTTTTCTAAAAAAGGAGCAATTGTTGCATGTACAAAAAAAGCCCCCCGTAAAAATATTCAAAAACTAAAACGCAAAGGCATAGTGGTAATTATTGCCAAAGAAAAAAGAGGACAAGTCGATCTATTTGATTTGATGAAAAAACTATACAAAATTGGAATAAGTTCTGTTCTTGTAGAAGCCGGGAGCAATACCGCTAGCAGCTTTTTGGGGCAAAAACTATTTGATAGAATAATTATTATAGTAAATGAGAGGGAAATAAGTGGCAAGGGAGCATTCTTTTTGCATCCCAAAGTAAGCGCAAAAATTATTGAAAAGAAAATGTTAGGAAAAGATTTGCTAATTGTTGCGAAGTGAAAAATATGAAAATTGCAATCACCGGAAGCGAGGGTTTTTTGGGAAAAATAATTTCCAAAAAGCTAGATTCAGAAGGCCACACAATTGTTGAATGCAACCGCAAAAACTGCGACATACTAAACCCCAAACAGGTACTAAAAGCCCTAAAAGGCAGCCAAGCTGTTGTGCACTGCGCAGCGCAGCTTGAAGAAACAAGCAAGGACATTTATGAAGTGAATGTGCGCGGAACTGAAAATGTGCTGGAAGCGTGCTCACAAAATGGGATTTCACACTTCATCTTTCTTAGCACAGTTGGAGTGTACGGAAATCTTGGAGGGATTAAAACGGAGCAAACAGAACCTTCCCCACAAACAGAATATGAAAAGAGCAAACTTGAAGCTGAAAAAAAAGTGCTCTCATACCAGGAAGTTTTCCATATAACAATACTTCGCCCAGCACTTGTAATTGGCAAAAATAAATATTGGGAGAGAATAATTAGCACAATAAAAAAAGGCTACCCACTCATTGGAGAAGGAAAGAACAAATGGCAGCTTGTTAGCGACCAAGATGTTGCAAGTGCCGTTGCATTTTGTATTGATAGAGAGGAGTGCTTTGGGGAGAGTTTTATAGTTGCAGAAAAAGAAGCGCTAACACTTGAACAAATAGTAAAAATTGTACGAAAAGAACTTGGAATGAGCGAGCAAATAAGAAAAATCCCCCTCTGGCTAGGAAATATCATCGCCGCAATAAATTCTATTCTAAATTTTAACCCTATCCTAAAACCTGCGTATGTGAAAAGAATGCAATCTGAAAGGAGCTATTCAACCGAAAAACTCGAAAAATTAGGGTGGAAGGCGCAGCATTCAACAAAAGAATATTTGCCACAAATTGTTAGAAATATTTAGGCCTTTTCTTTTCCGGCCCTCTTTACAGCATCAACTATTTTTTTCATAACGCCCTGCGCTTTTGAAATGTCATTTGATTGGTTCTCAACCGCAGTCCCCACGTGCACAATATCTGCGCCTGCCTTTATGCAATCATAAGCATATTTCTCATTTTTTACCCCGCCCGCAATAACTAGAGGAATATCAATCATTTTTTTTGTATAGGAAATCATCTCAACCGGAACAGGAGAATCTGCACCTCCACCCGATTCTAAAATAGCAAGATGAGAGCCCATATACTGGCCGGCTAGAGCGGTAATACCAGCTAGATATGGAAGTTCGCGAGGGATTAGTTGCGCCCGACCAACCCAACCGACTGCTCTTCCCGGTTCAACTACAATATATGAAGTAGGAATTACTTCAAGGCCTGTTCTTTTAATCGGGGCTGAGGATGCAATCTGGGCCCCTGTAATATAGTACGGATCTAGGCTATTTAGCATTGAGAGAAAATAAATTGCATCAGCATGCTTACTCATACTTGCAATATTTCCCGGAAATAAAATGACCGGCAAAGAGCAGTTCTCCTTTACCTGCAAAATCGTACTATCCAATAATTCGCCCTGAGCCCCAACACTTCCACCCACTGCAATTGCATCAATCCCTGCGGCCTGCGCAACTTTTGCAATCTTACCTGCAACCTGCGGGTCTTGATTTGGAGGATCTATTACCGTAAAGGCAAGACCCCTGTCCTCTTCGATTATTTTTAGTATTTGCTTGTAGACTTTCCCGAAATGGCTCATCAAAACCAACTAATAATAAAATCGGAAAGCCTATAAAAAGGTGTTGGGAGCTTTGGAAAGGCACTCGTGATAGGCAGTTGATAAAAAAATACTTATTAACCTCAATTAGGCTAACCTCAATTAGGCATTTAACCAAATGTATATGGCTGATTGATTTTTAAGTCATCAAAAACCACTTTGGTGTCCGGAAGACCTAACCAGCCCAAGACGGCCAAAGCCGGAAATCTTTGGAATTTAGAACATTGGATGCGGCGCTAAAAAAAACCTATCTAAAAAATAGGCCCTGCACCTTTGCATAACAGACACCCCCAAAACATTTTTACCATTTTTTTCAACTACTGCAAAATTGCCACCCAACGCATCACTGTATAGATATCTGGCAGTGAGTGTGAAGCATATCCGGGGGCATCCCGAGAACCCCCGGAGTTTTGTGGCATCTCTTTGCAGAGTACACTTCGGTTTTTTTATTTAAATATGTTTTTGAAAAAAAACCTTCGAAAAATAAATTATTGTCAATAATATGACATTTAACATGATTTATGATAAAAACCTGACAACTACATAGTTTTTTTGTAAATATTATGGTGCCGGATACCGAAGGTATATAAAACTTAAATCCAAATATATAGTGTTACAGTTTAATTAAACGAGTAATTTACACTTGATATGACTGATAAAAAATCCCTTGTAGATATTGTGGCTGAAAAAATACAGTCAAATCCCTACATCCAATTCTGCCTAGCCGATGGGCTAATTAACTATTCAGCCCTTGCCCGGCACTACTTGCCTGAAATAGAAAAATCGGAAGGACGACCGGTTAATGAAGAATCGGTAATGGTTGCAATAAAGAGGTATTCTGAAAAAGTGAATTTTACCCCGGCAAAACTCAATTATGCTGAAATCTTTTCACAAGTTTCAGTAGGAATGCATGAAGATATGGCATTTGGAGTATTTGAAAAAACAGACAAAGTGATCGAGGAGATGACCAGGCTCTTTCGCGAGGAGAAGTGGGAAGTTGGCGAGATACGCACCGTAATGGAAGAACCACTAACAATAACAGCGCTTGTAAAAAAAAGCAAACTAGATAGGCTATGCGAAAAAATAGAGGGAAAACTCATAAAGGATTATCGAGATTTTTCAATGGTCACCATGAAATTTGCAAAATCTGGCGATAGAATATATGGGACAACTGCAATAATCGCTGATGAAATGGCAAAGCGCGGCATAGCCATAATAGTTGTCTCAACCCCACTTGATATCTACATACTTGTTGAAGACGAAAAATCGCAAGAAGCATACGGGGCAATAAAGGAAATAATCAAATCATCCCAAAAAATAATACAAGAGAAATGAAATTAGCCTCCGAATCTGCTTGCACGATTTTAATCAAAAAGATTTTAACTACTACCTCTATTTTCTCTTTTGATAAGAATGGATCAAGACAGTGCAAAACTAAAGAGCGCAATAATATCCTCAACAGGAAAGAGCGAACAGGAAATTGAAAAATTAATAGAGGCAAAAAAGGAAAAATTCTCAGGGCTCTTAACTGAAGCTGGCGCAACTTTTATGATTGCAAAAGAGCTCGGAATTAATGCTAACACAAAAATAGCTATCGAAACCAAAATAGCCTTGCTCAAAGAGGGAATGAATAATATTGATATTGTTGCACGCATAAAACAAATTTTCCCTCAAAAAACATTTGACAAGAACGGCCGGAAGGGAAAATTGCAAAACGTCGTTTTATTTGATAGCAGCGGGCAAATTCGCGCGACTTTGTGGAACTCTGATGCAGATAAATTTTCCTCAAACGGATTTTTGCAAGGGGAGTGCCTCAAATTCTCAAACTGCGCAATATCATCCTACAACGGAGTGCTCCAACTCGGGCTCAACTATAACAGCTCGATTGAAAAAACACAATCAGATATACCAGAATTAGAATCCAAACTAACAAGCATTACTGATCTTGACAGCACAATGAATGATGTGAATGTTTCTGTACTTATCAAAAAAATATTCCCCGCAAAAAACTTTGAAACGGAGCGCGGAGAGGGCAAAGTTATGAATTTTATAATTTCGCAAGGCGTGAACGAAATTCGTGCAACTGCATGGAATGAGCAATGTGATATAATTGAAGAAATAGGGGAAGGGGAAAAGGTGAAAATTGAGAGCGCCTACACCAAAGAAAACCGCGGCGAAGTTGAACTGCACCTAGGGCACGGGGCGAGGGTGTTGAAGGATAGTTAGTAAATCTATAGTGGTTTAACTGGAGGCCTTTTTTTCAATTGTTCAAATTTCTCTATTTCTTTAGCACGCGCAACTTGCCTTTGATAAAATCTTCTATCCAGCTGTTTGAGCTTTCTTTCAATTAGACTATGTGTTCTCAAAGCCACACCCACTCGGTTACGTTTCGCATCCCCAAGGATACGCTCAATACGAGCTACAAGATTTAATAGATCCTGGTCAGACATTGTAGTTTTGCTTGGATTTAATTTTCTTAAATCACCATCAAGCAGGCGCAAATGTGTTCTGATACGATTTTGAGCAATTCTTGAAACCCTTTGCCTAAACGGATGAGATAGCAAATGAAGTATTGAAGAAATCGGTTTTGACGGCATATATTGAAAACAAGCCCAAAATTAATAAACGTTCTCTACACCGCCAAGAAAGCTATTTGGCACCGGCAATGAACCCTTGAAATATTTATAAAGCAAAAGAGACTAATTCTAATTAAGCATCCAATTGGCTCATGAGGAAATGGAAAGCCAAAGCCACTTCCCCGAAAAAGCCTTGGGTTTGCAGGAGGAATCAAAATGGCTAAAGAAATCAAACAAATCGAAGATCTACCAGGCATAGGGCCGCAGGCAGCAGACAAATTAACGGCTGCAGGATACAAATCCCTTGAAGCAATTGCAGTCTCTTCAGCAGCAGAACTAATGGAAGTTGCCGGATTAGGAGAAGGAACTGCAGAAAAAGCAATAAAAGCGGCGCGCGAAACCCTTGACATGGGATATGAAACCGCAGCAGCACTTGCCGAGAAAAGAAAGCTGGTAGGAAGGCTAACTACTGGAAGCAAGGAAGTTGACAATTTAATAGGAGGTGGAATAGAAACCCAGAGCATTACAGAAGTTTATGGAAAATTTGCAAGCGGAAAAACCCAATGGTGCTTCCAAACAGCAGTTACCGTACAGCTCCCAAAAGAAAAAGGAGGGCTTGAAGGATCATGCCTCTATATTGATTCAGAGAACAGCTTTCGCCCCGAAAGAGTTTCGGCAATAGCACAAGCACACGGGCTTGACCCTGATAAGGTAATGAAAAACATCCTTGTTGCAAGGGCATACAACTCAGACCACCAGATGCTATTAGCTGAAAAAGCCTCTGAAATGGTAAAGGAGAAAAACGTAAAACTGGTAATTGTTGACTCCCTTACAGCACAGTTCAGATCAGAATTTGTAGGAAGAGGAACTCTAGCTGAGAGGCAGCAAAAGCTAAACAAGCACATGAGAACGCTACAAAAGCTAGCTGAAATGAGCAATATTGTAGTGCTTGTAACAAACCAAGTAATGGAACGCCCGGATATACTCTTTGGCGACCCAACAGCCCCAATTGGCGGAAACATTGTTGGGCATGCGAGCAAAACCCGCCTCTATTTGAGAAAGAGCAAAGAAGACAAAAGGGTTGCAAAACTTGTTGATAGCCCTTCACTTCCTGACGGAGAAGCGATTTATAGGGTCACTGAAACAGGAATTGTGGACGTGGAAGAGTAGGGAAGGGGTGTTTACCCTTCTTTCTTTTCAATAACAATTTCGAGCACATCCAATTCTTTGCACACACACTCTTTTGATAAAAGTGAAGAAATGCTAGGGTTTGTCCTGCTACTGTCCCCTGAAACAAATTCCTTTACATAAAGCCCATGAGTAGCTAGTATCTCCACTTCAAATTCATTTTCAGAAATATATGTTGCGCGCAATATTTTTGCACCCTTTTCGCGCTCCTTATCAGGCCTTCTTTTTTCAACCCGCACAGGAGTCCTTTGCACAATTTTCACTTCCTTTCCAATAAGCCATTCCAACTCTTTTTTTAAAACCCCAATTTCACAAAAGCACTTTGCTAAATATATTTTTGAAAACTCTGTGTTCTTTACGAGCACAACCCTCTCTTTTGAACAAAATTTCAAAGAATTCAGAGCAATTTTCCCCTGCGCAGAAGAATTTATTTTAGCTTCGATTTTTCCTAGATCCGCGCTCCTCTTTTTTGGCACAGCAATTTCAACAACAAATGGCCTGCCCTTTCCAAGCATTCGCACATCAACATCCTCCCTTCCGCAACCGTGGAAAAAAGATTCTTTTGCCTCAAACTCTGGAAGAATTATTTTTTCCACAATTTCCTGAACAGAAAGTTCGGTTAATTTTCCACTAAAATTGCACTTCTTACAACCCCTTCCTTTGCAAATAAAACAGTAGTGGAAGGTTTGCGCAACATCCCGCGAAAACTTATTGTAAAACCCTTCAATAAAAATTGGCGAAGGGGTAGATTCAACTATTCCGCGCTCAAGATTTACCATCAAATACAAATCAAAATTCTCCTTTACCGCCTTTACTGATTTTGATTTTGAAACAAAACCCTCAACAAGTCCTCTTACCCGCAACTTTGCAGCACTATCTTGCGAACTAACACCTACTGCAAATGTAACAAATTCAATCCCAGAAATTGCTTCAAGGCATTTTTTGCAAATTTGTTCATCCGAAAAATCAACAAGCCCAACTTTCACAAAAAAACCTTCAAAAACAAAAAAAGCCCTAATTTAGGGAAAATCATCAGGAGAGAGGCCTTCGAGCCTAATGCTGCATACAAGTTTTGATTTGATGCCGCTATTTTTGAGCGCCTCTACCAATTCACCAGATTGCGCCCCCGGATTTAGAATAACCTGCCCTATATTTGCCGCAACAAGATCCGGAATAATTGAAAGCGAAACTTGAGGCGGGAGATAAATCGAGACACGATCAGGCTTTTGAGGCAAATCTTTAATTGATTGAAAGCTTGTAAACCCTTCAATTCCCTTTTCTTTTGGATTTATTGGGAAAACTTGCCAACCTAGCTTTTTGTAAGCGCGCACACATTTGTTACCGAACTTCTCATGGTTTGCAGAAGCGCCTATTATTGCAATTGATTTCATTAGCCCCGATCACTTCTTTTTTACTGTTGGGTCATTTATGTATTCGTAGGCAGAAAATGCCCCAATAACCCCTTCAGCTGCCCCGGTAATTGCCTGCTTGAAGTGCCTATTTGCAACATCCCCGGCAGCATATACACCCGCAACATTTGTTTTGCTCTCAACATCAATTATAATTTCGCCCTTTTCATCAAGCTTTACACCAATTTTTTTTGCAAGCCCTGAATTCGGAGTAGAACCAATTTCAACAAAAACACCGCTCAAGGCAATTTCTCCGCCCTCTTTGAACTTTACACCCTTGACTAATTTATCCCCAAATATTTCAGAAACATTTTTTTCGAGCATAAGTTCTATTTTTTTATTCTCTTTTACACGCTCCCCATTTATCGGCTCTGGCCTTATTTTGTCCCCGCGATGGATAATATAGACTTTTGAAGCGTACTCTGCTAAATAGAGGGATTCTTTTGCAGCGCTATCAGACCCTCCAATTACTGCAACTACTTTGTTTTTGAAAAGTGCTCCATCGCACACTGCACAGTAACTCACTCCCTTATTTTCAAATTCCTTCTCTCCTTTTACCCCTAATTTTTTTCTAGTGGTACCTGTTGCAAAAAGAAGGGTTTTTGCCTTGAACTCTTTTCCTTCAAGTGTTTTGACCCTAAAATCAAGGGGGCCTTTTTTTTCAATATCAACAACCCTATCTGCGATCACCGGAACCTGGTTCGCATCAACATGCTTTTTTAGTTCATCTGCTAATCCAAGGCCACTTATCGAAATAAATCCCGGCCAATTCTCAACAATATGGGTTGTTGTAATGGTACCGCCTGTTAGTTCACCTATTACAATTGTTTTTAGCCTAAATCTGGCTGCATAAACTGCCGCAGGAAGACCAGCTGAACCTGCGCCAATTATCAAAAAATCATACTCTTCCATTCAAACCACTCTCAGAGCCCTAACGCTTCTTTTACAGCAGATTTATTGAACCCTATAATTATTTTGCCGCCGATATCAATAACAGGAACGCCTTGCTGGCCGCTCTTTTCAAACATCTCAACAGCCTTATCTTCATCATCAGCAACATCGTATTCTTTGTAAGATACGTTGTTTTCCTTGAAGAATTGCTTTGCCATCCTGCAATAAGTGCAGGTTGGGGTACTATAGATTATCGCGCTTGCCACCAATATCCTCTCTTCTATAAATCCAAGATATATGGAGAAAGAGCTTTAAAAGAATGCTGCGAAATAAAAAAAGAAAAAGAGTAGCAAACTAAATCTAGTTTGCCAGCTCTGCATCAATTACCTGCTTAAAGACCGAAAATGGTTGAGCCCCTACTACTGCTTTGCCGTTTATTAAAAAGCTAGGAGTCCCTGTAATTCCAATTGACTGGCCGTCACTAAAATCTGCTGCAACTTCTGAAGCCATTGCTCCGGAATCGAGGCATTGGTCAAACTTTGCGCTATCAAGCCCGAGCTCTTTTGCCCATTTCTTCTCATTGGCAACGCTCAAATCAGCCTGGTTCTCAAAGAGCTTGTCGTGGTATTCCCAGAACTTGCCCTGCTCATCAGCGCACTCTGAAGCCTCAGCTGCCTTTTGCGCCTCCGGATGGAAACTCAAAGGATAATCCCTATAGATTATTTTGACCTTCCCTGTCTCAATGTAATCCTTCCTTATTAGCGAGAGGGAATTTTTATAAAAGTTCCCGCAAAAAGGGCACTCAAAATCTGAAAATTCTATTATAGTGACCGGCGCATTAGGATCCCCTTCAACAGGATCATCATCAGCTAGTTCAGTCATATTAATTTCAGGAGCTGTTGTATTACCACTCCCTTGAGGAGCATTGTTTCCGGTTGTATTACCCGCAGTGTTATCTGTGCTGCCTGTATTTGTAACATTTAATTTGATATTAGAAATTTGCTTGCTAAGATCGCTTCCGACCACAAACAAAGTACCTGATAAAACTAGTGCTGAAATTAGTATACTTGCCGCTAAATAAATATTTTTTCCGTTTTCATGAACATGTTCTGCCACCAAAAAACCTCCACAATTTAATTATTGGAATTCAAAAAGTATTTTAAGGAGTATTGTTTGATTAGGAAAATTACAAACTATTTTTTACTCTCAATAACCTGCCTAAATTCATCAACCGAGAGGTTTGAATACTTCTGCCCGTTGATAAAAAAAGTCGGGGTACTATCAACGCCATATGAGAGCCCTAAAGAATAATCAGAAGCGACCTTGCCTGCGTACTTTGAAGATTCAAGGCAGGCATTGAACTGCGAAGAATCAAGCCCGAGCCCAGTTGCATAGGCCTTCAGGTCATCAACCTTCAAATTATCCTGGTTTTCGAATAATTTATCATGATACTCCCAAAATTTGCCCTGTTCACCAGCGCACTGCGAGGCTTCGGCAGCTTTTTGCGCAAAAGGATGGATATTGCTTAGCGGAAAATGCCTGTAAGTGAAATAAATGCTATCAGCATACTGCGAGTAGATTTGCTTCATAACCCCGTATGCATATCCACATGATGGGCACTGGAAATCCGAAAACTCCACTATGCGCACTTTTGCCAGCTCATTCCCTTTGTGTTCCCCGCCAGCTTCAAGAGCGCTCATGTCAAGAGGGGGCTTTGGGGAAAATAACATCAAATAAAACGCTGCAATTGCAACAATTACAATTCCGACCCCTAGCACAGTGTAGAGAAGGCCTGAATCATTTTTTTGTACAGGAGTGCCCTTCATCTCCTTTAATTTACTCATAGAAGTAAAACTGGAATCAAAGAATTTAAAACATGGAGAGGCGATTTTTGCAATGAAACCAAAAAAAAACAGACAGTTGATGAGGCTGCCTGCAGAACGGAATTTTAGTTTTTACAAAATAAGAGATGTATTCAGTAAAACATTATTAACACCACAGGAATTTGAGGAGTTAACACGCGGCATGTCTGCTTCAGAAAAATATGTGGCCAAAAAAAGTATGGCCACCCTCCAAGATAAGGCTGAACTATGGGCAAAATTCAAGACAATTTTGCGCACAAGCAGAGAAGCATTTGCACAAAAAACAAATAAGCCTGCAAAACCCTTCTGGCTGCTAATAGCCACAAAAAAATAGAAACCACCTCTAAACCCGCTATTTGACGCATTTTAAGCCTTTTTACCCCCACTGCACCAATAGGCTTTTTAAAGAATCTTAACAATTGTTAATTGTGGTGTAATGGGGCTTAGTTTTCCGTGTGAAATAATCAGCTGGCACGTCCTGCCGGCAGTTAGAAGGGAAATTGCAAGTTATTTGGTGAGCGAAAAAAACGTTTCACGCAAGCTGGTTTCACAAAAACTAGGGTTAACTGAATCAGCTGTTTGCCAGTACCTAAAACACAAGCGCGGAGGAACACACAAATTCAATGAGCACGACTTGCAAAAAATTAGGGAAATGGCAGACATTATGATGAACTCTGAAAAAGGGTTCGATAAAATGTGCGTTGTATGCAAAGAATTTGACGCCTCGGAGCAGATACTCTCGCAGGCAAATGTGAAAAGAATTTAATTTTAGGATTGTGGAAAAATGCAAAACACGCTTGAGATAAAAGGCCTATATGCAGGCATTGAAGGAAAAGAAATACTAAAAGGGGTAAACCTCAAAATAAGCCAAGGGGAAATCCATGCAATAATGGGGCCAAATGGCTCCGGAAAGAGCACGCTCTCAAGCGTAATAATGGGCCATCCAAAATACACTGTCACAAAAGGCGAAATATTGTTCAACGGCAAGAGCATACAAGAACTTGCAGCAGATGAGAGGGCAAAACTCGGATTGTTTTTATCATTCCAATACCCGTTTGAAATCCAGGGACTTTCATTCCTGAAATTTTTACACGCAGCCTATAAGGCCCAAAACCCACTTGACACTTCAAGCATCGTAAAATTCAAAGAAAAAATAGAGCAAGCTGCAAATGAGCTGCACATGGGGCATGATTTTATTGAAAGGGAACTCAATGTGGGATTTTCCGGAGGAGAGAAGAAGAGGGCGGAAATACTACAGATGATGGTCTTCAAGCCAAAAATAGCGATAATGGACGAAACCGATTCGGGGCTAGATATTGATTCACTAAAACTTGTAGCGCAAACAGTAAACAAAATGCGCTCGCCACAATTTGGCGCGCTTGTAATAACCCACTACAAAAGAATACTAAATTACCTAAAACCAGATTTTGTACACGTCATGTATGATGGAAAAATAGTAAAATCGGCCGGGGCTGAACTAGCACAAGAGCTAGAAGAAAAAGGATACTCACAAATACTAAAAGATGCCGGAATAAAAAGCGCGGGAGTGAAACTAGCATGACAGATTCGCGCTCAAAAGAGAGGGCAATTGCACAAACCGATTATTCAAGATATGACTTTAGCTATAGCACAAAAAATTATGATGTTGTTTTTGATAAAGGGCTTAGCGATGAAGTTGTTAGAAGAATATCAAAAATCAAAAACGAACCTGCGTGGATGCTAGAATTTAGGTTAAAAGCGCTCAAGGCATTTAAAGAAAAGCCACTACCTACATGGGGCCCTGATCTTAGCGAAATAAATTTTGATGAAATAATATACTACATGAGGGCCTCGCAGGATAATAAAAAAAGCTGGGACGATGTACCTGCTGATGTAAAAAAAACATTTGATAGGTTAGGAATTCCTGAAGCTGAAAGAAAGGTCCTTGCAGGAGTAGAAGCGCAATTTGACAGCGAAGTGATGTATAGCAATATACGCACAGACCTTGAAAAGAAGGGGGTGGTGTTCCTCTCAATGGATGAGGGCCTCAAGCAATACCCTGAAATTGTAAAAGAGCACTTTGGCAAAATAATCCCTTTGAATGACAACAAATTCGCCTCACTAAATAGTGCGGTGTGGTCAGGCGGGTCTTTTGTTTACGTGCCCAAAAACGTGAAAGTAGACATACCACTCCAAGCATATTTTAGGATAAATGCGGAGAGCTTTGGACAATTTGAACGCACACTAATAATTGCAGATGAAGGATCACAAGTGCACTATATTGAAGGGTGCTCTGCGCCAAAATTTTCAACACAGTCCTTGCACTGCGCAGTAGTTGAAGTTGTTGCAAGGCCAAATGCGCATGTTAGATATACTACAGTGCAGAATTGGGCAAATAACATTTACAATTTGGTAACAAAAAGGGCATTTGCATACAGGAATGCAACAGTTGAATGGGTTGATGGGAATATCGGATCAAAAATAACCCAAAAATACCCCGCAATATATCTAATGGAAGAAGGGGCAAAAGGGGAAGTACTAAGCGTTGCACTTGCAGGAAAAGGCCAACACCAAGACACCGGCGCAAAAGCAATACACCTTGCATCAAACACCACAAGCACAATTACAAGCAAGAGCATCAGCAAAGATAGCGGCAGGTCAAGCTATCGCGGGCTTGTAAAAGTAGTAAGGGGATGCAAGAACGTAAAGAGCAGCGTAATGTGTGATGCACTTCTTTTAGACAAAGAATCAAGAACAGACACCTACCCTTACGTTGAAATTGATGAGCCGACAGCAACAATTGCCCACGAAGCGCGGGTCGGAAAAATAGGGGAAGACCAAATATTCTACCTCACATCAAAAGGCCTTAGCGAAGCGCAAGCACTAACACTAATAGTACTCGGATTTATGCAGCCATTTACAAAAACACTTCCATTAGAATATGCAGTAGAACTAAACAGGCTAATTGAAATGGAAATGGAAAATTCGGTCGGGTGAAGGGAGTGCAACAGACATCATACGCCTCAGTGCAATGGCTGGAGGAATATAGGCAAAAAAATCAAAAAATTTTCCAGCAAAAACCTGTGAAAAAAAGCAAATACACAAGCATTGCAAAACTAGAAGAGCTGCTAATAACCCCAACAAAAGAGCAAATAAAACCAAAAAAGTTGCCCGGGGGGATTTTTGAAATAATTACCCTCAATGATGCGCTTGCCAACAAACAAATTGCCCAAAAAATCCAAAAAATACTCTCACTAGAAGAAAATGCAAAAGACCAATTTGAAGCATTCATAAACGCAAATTTTGACTCCGGATTTGTAATTATTCTAAAAAAGGGATCGCACGATGCACGGTTTGAAATTGAACTGCCGCAAGGATCGTGCTCAAAATATTTTATAATTGTGGAAAAAGGAACTGATGCAACAATTTTAGAGCGCATCAAAACTACGGGAAACTGCCTTGTTAGCGAAACAATTTATTTAGAAGAAAATTCAAATCTCACAGTTGCAAAAATCCACGAGGAACAGGGGGATGTTATTACATACCAGCAGTGCATTGCACAAAAGGACGCAAAACTCTACAACTGCAACGCATGGCTTTCCGGAAACCTTGTACGTGCAAATACATCAAATATTCTGCAAGGGATTGGAAGCGAAATACGGGAGTGCAGCCTGCTAATATCTAGCGCAAAAGAGCACTTTGACCTCAATTACTCCTCAATACATAGATCAGAAGCCACTTTTAGCCACTGCGTATTCAAATCAGCCCTCAAAGACGAGAGCAAAATGGTATTTGATGGAATGATACGCATAGAAGAGAGTGCTCAGAAAGCAAATGCGCTACTTGAGTGCCATAGCATGATTTTGGGCCAAAATGCAAGCAGCAACCAAATACCAAGCCTTGAAATAAAAACAGATGATGTCAAGGCCACGCACTCGGCAACCGTTGCGCGCATTGATGAGGAAGAATTATTTTACGTGCAATCAAGAGGAATGAAAAAAGAAGAAGCAAAGAAAATGATAGTGAAAAGCTTTCTTGAAAGTGTTATATACCTGCTCCCTGCAGTGACTAATCTGCCCCCTGAAAGAGAGAAGGGACATGAACTTGACGTTAGGCATATATTGGAAAAAGAAATAGAAAGGGCAGTTTAGTAAAAATGGGCAACCTATATGAAAAATGTAAGAAATGACTTCCCGATCCTCAAGCAGAAAATAAATTCAAAACCACTTATATATCTTGACAGCGCCGCAACATCCCAAAAACCAATACAAGTAATTGAAGCGGAATTGAATTTTTACAAAACGAGTAATGCAAATATCCACCGCGGATTAAATACCCTAAGCCGCATGGCAACAGAACAATATGAAAATGCACATGGAAAAGTTAGCGAATTTATCGGAGCAAAGAGCGCCCGAGAAATCATCTTTACAAAAAATGCAACCGAATCACTCAACCTTCTAGCATACACTTTGGAGAAAAACCTTTCAAAAGGCGATGAGGTACTTTTAACAAAAATGGAACACCATGCAAATATTGTTCCATGGCAGCAACTTTCAAAACGAAAAGGAGTAGTTCTAAAATACGCAGAAATTACTCCTGACGGAAAGTTAGATATTGAGGATCTTGAAAATAAAATCTCGCCCAAAACAAAAATAATTTCAATAACAGCAGCCTCAAATATCCTTGGAACAATAAACCCTGTGGAAAAAGTCGGCAAAATGGCGCGCAGTGCAGGGGCAAAATTTATTGTAGACGCAGCACAAGCAGCAGCACACATGAAAATTGAGGTAAAAAAAATAAATGCCGACTTTTTGGTTTTCTCGGCACACAAAATGCTAGGGCCCACTGGAATTGGAGTACTATACGGAAAAGAAGAGCCCCTAGAAGAACTTGAACCATTTTTAACAGGCGGAGACATGATATCTGAAGTGAACCTTCAAAGCTCTAGCTGGAATATATTGCCCTGGAAATTTGAAGCAGGAACACCAAACATAGCAGGCGCAATTGGATTTGGCGCAGCAATTGATTATTTGCAAAAAATCGGAATGGAAAATATTGCCCTCCATGAACAAGAGCTACTAAAATATTCCCTCAAAAGAATTGGCGAAATAAAATCCGTGCAAATCTACGGGCCGAGAGCCCAAGAGCGCACCGGGATCTTGCCATTCAATATCGGCACAGTGCACCCACATGATGTATCTGAAATACTTGACCGCAACGCAGTAATAATCAGGGCAGGGAACCACTGCGCCCAACCACTAATGCAGCAGATGGGAATGGAAGGGGTTTGCCGCGCATCTTTCTATTTGTACAATACAAAAGAAGAAATAGATGCACTTGCAAAGGGAATAGAACAGACAAAAAAAATATTCGGGGCTTGAAAATGGCAGATAACCTCTACACTGAAATAATACTTGACCTCTACAAAAACCCTCAAAATAAAGGCAGGCTTGAAAAATTCAACCTCGAAACTTCCGGGGGGAACCCAATATGCGGGGATCAAGTAACATTCACAGCGCTCATCAGCAATGATATAGTAGAAGATATTAAATTCTTTGCAAGCGGCTGCGCAATAAGCACTGCTTCGGATTCGCTTCTAACCGAAATGGTAAAAGGTAAAAAAATTTCAGAAGTGAAAAAAATCACACCAGAAAAACTCTTTGAACAACTGGGCGGGATAATACAAACACGAATAAAATGCGCCCTGCTTGGGCTAATTGTACTCAAAAAAGGAATTGAAGAATATGAAAAAAGCGGCAAAAAGAGCGCTACAATAAAAGGAATTGTAGTCTAAAACCAATAGAAAAAATCAAAGTTACTCTGAAAAACCACAACAAATTTAAAGATCCAGGTTCTTTTATCCGTAAATGCCCAATATCAAACCCAGTTGCCACTCTCATGGCATAGTGCCCTCATCTTTTCCGGAAGGAAACCCCTCAAGAAGCGTCCTAATGGCATACTCTTTATCCTGCGCAAGAACAATACCTGAGGCAACAAATACACCGGCAGTACCTAACTTGATTGCGGCTGCAACATCCTGCCCTGTTTTAATCCCAGCCCCAGTTATTACAATTATTTTTGGATCAATTTTTTTAATAGCTTCAACAGAACCTGAAATCAATTCCGGCTTAGCTGAACTAACACTAATATTTCCGCCGATTAATTCTGGCGGCTCTATTGCAATAAAATCCGGAGAAAATGCAGCGATTTCTTTTGCGCGCTGCAATGATTCTGCGCAAACCATTACCTTAAGCCCAGCGCCCCGGCATCTTTCAATTGTGTTTTTGATATGCTCATTTGAAACCTTATTTTCAGCATGGTTTAAAATAGTTCCAAAAGCCCCGCTCTTTTGCAGCGCGCGCGGAACTATTTTTCCGGTATTGGAGCCAAAATCAACCGGGTCTGCGTGCTGGGCAAAAATTTTTAGGGAAATTTCACGGGAAATGCCCTCAATATCAAGAGACTGGCAGACAGGGATTATTTCAACTTCGCCTGTATAAAAACTTGAAAGAAGCCTAGCTAAAGAGAGCGCCCTCTGGGAACTTGCCTCTTCATAAGTTTTGAAATTTACAAAAAGATAGTACTGCAACAAATCGCCTAAAAATATGATCACCGCTAGGGTAATAAAACTTCTGCATCACAACCCATAAATAGTAGCCTAAATGGAAAACCCTGTAATCACCATTATCGGCTAATTTTTCACTTCTGCAAAAATTCAGGATCAATATGTACAAATTGGACTTAGATGAATTTGAAGAAAAGTTCTCTCGCACTTTTAGTGAGTCATCAGAAATAAAAAAAGCAATTGAAATGCTATCACGATCCTGCAAAATATCCGGGCTTGATGAAAAATCATATATCTCACACGGCCTGGGAGTTGCCTCAATTACCCTCGGACTTGGGCTCGAAAGAGAAGTTGTAATAGCAGCCCTTATACACAATGTCACAGACCATGGGATTAGCAGCGAACAAGTCGAGGCTCAATTTGGCAAAAGGATAGTTGAATTAATCGAATCAAAATCAAGGTTTGAAAAAGCCCTTTTGCTAAATCCTGGTGAAAGTGAGGCTGCCACAAAAAAATTACTAATTGTACTTACAACAAACCCCGATGTTGTAATGCTCCAACTAGCAGAAATGCTTGACAAATTGAGAAATATAGAAAAAACCCCGCAAGAGCAGCGAAAGGAATTTATAAAAGAAATAAAAGAAATCTACGCCCCTCTCTCCCACAAACTCGGAATATACTCGCTTAGCTCTGAGATGAATGAACTCTCATTCAAATATGAAAACCCTACAGAGCATACCAAAATAGAAAATGCAATGAATGCATTTGCACAGCAGGCATCCGAATCAATTAACAATGCACACATTATGCTAGATAGCTCGCTCAAAAAAGCAGGGATTGAGGCAACAATTGCCGGCAGGGTAAAAACCGTTTTTAGCACCTATTCGAAAATGAAAAGAAAACAGGCAGGAATTGAACAAATATACGACCTACTCGCGCTTCGCGTTATTACTGATTCTATCAAAGAGTGCTATGAAGCCCTTGGCATAATACACAGCATATGGAAACCAATCCCCGGAGAATTTGACGATTATATTGCAAAGCCAAAAGAGAACGGCTATAGGTCACTGCACACAAGCGTTTACACTGATGAAGGCACCCCGCTTGAAATACAGCTGCGAACAAAAGAGATGCACGATTTTGCAGAGCTAGGAATTGCGTCCCACTGGAGATATAAGGGCGAAAAAAAACAGAGCGGCTATGACCGCAAAATAGAGTGGATAAAACAGGTTCTTGATTGGGAGAGATCGTATGGAAAAGGCACCGATGCCGATATTTTTGGCAAAGAAGTTTTTGCAATGACCCCAAAAGGGCAAGTAATAGAACTTCCTGAAGGGTCAAGCGTAATTGATTTTGCATACGCAGTGCACACCGATATAGGGAATAGGTGCAGGGGCGCAAAAATCAACGGCAAACTCGACCACTTAAATAGCCGCATACAAAACGGGGACGTTGTTGAAATACTCACCTCATCAAAACAAAAACCACAAATGAATTGGCTAGCATTTGCAAAAACCGAAAAAGCAAAACAGAAAATAATGGCAACACTAAATGTTCTAAAAAAAAGCAGCTCACTGCGATCACAAAAAACCAACAAAAATGTCCTAAAAACAAACAACAACAGAGTAAGGCTCGCAAAATGCTGCTCACCACTTCCCGGAGACCAAATAATCGGAGTTAGAACAACAAAAAGAAAAATATCTGTGCACAGAATGGATTGTGACCAGGTGCAAAAACTAGGACAGCAAAAAATAGAGGTCCAATGGAATGATAAGAGCGGATATTACGATGCAGAAATTGTAGTAGAGGCAGCAGATAGAAGCGGAATACTAAAAGATATTCTTGAAATTTTTTCACAAAACAAAGTCTATGTTAGTTCAACAAATGCCCGCTCATCGCCATCAAATACAATAACATGCGTATTTGGAATACGGCTCCAAACCCTTAGCCAACTAGAACAAATCAAAAAAAACATTCGCCATATTGCTGGCGTAAATAGCGTGCACAGATCCTAAATTCACTCGGTTCGCAGCGCTTCAACAGGATCCATGCGCGAGGCAATAAATGCCGGATACATTCCACCAATAATACCTATTACAACAGCCCCTACAAATGATCCAATAATTAGCGAAGAAGACACTACAGTTGTGAGGCCAAATAAGCTTATTGCAAAAGAGGCAGCATAGCCGCAAATAATTCCCATAAGCCCGCCCAAAATCCCAATGAAAGCCGATTCATAGAGCACCATTTTCACAATATTTCCGCGAGTCCAGCCAACAGCTTTTAGGGCCCCGATCTCTTTAAAGCGTTCAAGAACGCTCATTAACATTGTGTTAATTATTCCTACTGCTGCAACAACTGAAGCAATTGAGGCTATCAGAAGAACTAGCAATGTAACGCTATCAAAAATCGAACCGAACTGTGATGAAAAATCATTAAGGCTGCGCGCATTTATCTCATCCCCATAAATAAGATTTATCCTCTCAACAACCCTTTGGTCCTCGGAAGGATTTGTAAACTGAACATTCAAATAACTTATTTTACCCACGGGAAAATCCGTAATTCCACGCGCATCATCAATTGGCAAAAGAACAGAAGCGTCCAGAAGATCAGAGCCTGTTGTATAAACCCCTATCACGGTAAAAGAACTACCGTTTAGGTTTATTTTTGTCCCCAAAAACTTATCATAATCATCCTTTATTTTCTTGCCAATAAGTGCAACCCCACTATCAGATGGCCTAAAATCCCTGCCTTCCAAAAGCTCCCCGGAAAAACCCGAACCTGTTGCCCGCGCTTGTGAGGAGAGATCAATCCCCAAAATCCTCACGGCATTAAAAAAATCCTGCTCTTCCCCGTCAACGGTTTTTGCAGCCTGAATTATTACAGGAACCGCAACCTTAACACCTTGCACTGATTCGATTTTTTTTGCCCACTCCTCATCAAGGAAATTAAAAATCGGGTCGCTTGATTCAAGAGGCGTTACACGCGCGCCTTGCGCTTTACTAAAAGCCTGCTCAATATCAAAACGCAACCCATCCACTACAGAAACAAGTGCAATCAGCGAAGCAACACCTAGCATTATGCCAAGAACAGAGAGAATGGTACGCAACTTGTGCCTGAAAATATTTGAAATGCTAAGGCCAATCATTTCTTTTCCCCTTTTCTTGCTGCGGCTTTTTTGTACTCGATTTTTGTTATTTTCCCATCCAGCAGGAAGACCTTTTTGGTGGCATATTCCAAAAGCGACTGGTCATGTGTTACTATGACAAAGGTCTTTCCCTCTTTTTTATTGAGTCCGTACATCAATTCAATGACATTTTTTCCCGTAACAGAATCAAGATTTCCTGTTGGCTCATCTGCAAAAATTATTTCAGGATCATTAATAAGTGCCCTTGCAATAGAAACCCTCTGTCGCTGCCCGCCTGATAGTTCATCCGGCCTGTGCAAGAGCCTATTACCCAAATCCACCTTTTTCAAAAGGTTAATGGCGCGTTCTTCAAGGCCCTCTTTTCCGAAAGCAAGAGGCTCGGTTGGGATCATCACATTTTCAAGAGTGTTTAGAGTTGGTATCAAATTAAATGACTGGAAAATAAAGCCGATTTTTTTTCTTCTAAGCATTGCAAGATCCCAATCATCAAGTGAGGCTATATTTTTCCCATCAACTAAAACATTCCCGCTGCTTGGATGGTCAAGAGTCCCTAAAATATGCATAAGGGTGCTCTTCCCCGAGCCGCTTGGCCCAACTATTACAACAAAATCGCCCTTCTCAACCAAAAGAGAAACCCCGCCAAGAGCATCAACAGCAGTAGAACCCATTACATATCTTTTTGTAACATTTTGCAGTTCAACAATTCCAACCATCTAAAATCCTCCACTAACCCTGCAGCGCCTCAACAGGATCAAGTTTTGATGCCCTGTATGCCGGATATATCCCGGAAACTATTCCAAGAAACATTGCAAATAAAAAGCTTGAGAGCAAAAGCCCAATAGAGATATGGGATGAGATGCCAACTAGCAAAAGAATAAAATCAACCCCAAACCCTAACAAAATTCCCAAAAGGCCGCCAAAGAGCCCTAAAAAAATTGATTCATACAAAATCATCTTCATAATATTTCCCCGTGTCCAGCCGACAGCTTTAAGAGCCCCAATTTCCCTAAAGCGCTCAAGAACGCTCATCAGCATTGTATTTGCAATCCCGATGCCTGCAACAATGCTTGAAATAATTGCAACAGCAATCGCTAGCAATCTCAAATTCCCCACAATTGAACCAAATTGCTCGGATAAATCTGCCTGAGTAAAAACCTGCAAATCGTCCCCGAACTGCAGCTCTATTAGTTTTGCAACAGTTGCATCTTTTGAAAAATCATTCAGAGTTACTGTTAGCGAACTTATCTGGCCGCTCTCAAGCGGGCTAATATCACGCGCATCATCAAGGTTCATAACAATTATACTTGAAGTGAGATCACTCTCTGATTTCAAAATCCCCTTTACCTTAAACCGCTTTCCGTCAATTTCAATAGGCGAACCCACAAATTTCTTGAAATCCTTTTCAATCTTTCTCCCTATAAGAACTTGACCAAGTTCAGACGAGGAGAGTGCCGATCCTTTTTCCACAGCCCCGACCCATCCGGAAGCATTTGTGGAATAATACTTGGAAATGTCAAGCCCATAGACCGTTGGCGCGGCAAAAGCTGTCAGCCCGACAGCTTCAGTGTCAATTTTTTGCGGAACATACCATATTTCACCAATTGCCGCTTTTACCCCGGGAAGGGATTCAATTCTCCCCACATAAGACTCATCTATCTTTGAAAATACCGCATCCTGAGTGTTCTTCTCATACACACTAAGGCCTTTAAAGCTGCCCACCACGGCATTGAACTCCTCAGTAAAGCCATCCACTAAGGAAACCAATACAATTATTGCTGCAACCCCTATTGCGATGCCTAAAGCACATAGAAGTGTCCTTGTCTTTCTCCTAAAAAGGTTGAGGAATGCTAACTTTATCATCGCGACTGCGCCCTTATGGCAAGCTGGCGGAATATGAACTTTATAATAAAGTACAATATTGCAAGCGCCACAATAATAAGGATGAGAATGAATATGTAAACAATCGGGCTGACCGAAGGCAGTTCTGAAATGTAAATATCATACCCATATTCAATACTCTGCCTCTGCCCCAATTCATCAATATATGAAACCGTTATTTTCCCAGGAATTGCCCCAGGCTTTGCCACAGGTGAGGCTGTAAGATTGAAAATTGCAGCCCCTGAATCTTGCGGATCAATATTCCCCACAAATGATTTGGAAGTCCCCTGCAAACTATTGCCATAATCTATTGAAACTTCGACTGCCTTTGCGCTCTCATCCCCTATGTTATCCACCTGAACCGAGAGGGTAAAAGTGCTGCCCTGCAAAATGATCTTATCATTGCCAGCAACAACATCAACAGAATACTCGATATTGGAAAAAATCAACTCCGGTTTTCCGAGGACAAGGAATGAAAAATTATTCGTTGAGGATTTTTCGCACGTACCGCAATTTGCATCTATAGAAAAAACATACGCCCCGGATTTCACCCTGCCACTAACATCAATCGAAAACTTCACTGTTTCGGATTCGCCCGGCATAATGCCTCCGATTTTTTTCAAGGTCCCCGAAGTTACAATGAATGGGGCGATAGTCGAATTTGTAACAGGCACCAAACTGACACTAACATCCCTTGCCGCGGAAGCGCATGAATTTTTAATGAGTGCCAAAACATCAAGAGTAGTCCCTATATGAGGAGTTGAACTGCTAAGTGAAATATCGTCGATTTTAAGGACCTTGCACGAAGATATCTCCAAATCCACTTCCTCGACTTGTGAAATAAGGCTTGAGCCGCTACTATAAGAAAGAAAAACCGGCATCTTATAATTCCCCGGAAGCGCCGCTTCAGTTACATTAAAGCGCAAAGAAACCGTCTTTGAACCCTTTGAACTGATATCGCCGATAAATTCCGAAACCTTGACCGGCATGAAATAATTCTCGTTCAGTTCAATAAAAACATTCACGTCCTCTGCAACCCGGCCAACACCGCTCACGTTTTGCACATCAAAAGTAAAGGTGACAAGGTCCCCGGAATACACAACCTGCGGAATCGTGGACTCGTTTGCAACACCCAGAATGTTAAGCTGCCCGGCACCTGCAAATGAGAAAAGCAAAACAGCGGCAAACAAAATAAACAGGCTTTTCATGAATAATCAACTATTCCACAAATTACTTAAACTGTTCCCAAAACCCATACGTGGTTATCGCGTATCGATTCAATTAATGGAAGCGGCTTTGACAATCTGAACAATAATTGACAAAGATACCTCAACTTTTTGTAGGGGCTGTCTGCCCTTTTAGGCCATAATCCAAATCCAATGACCCGATTCGGCCACAATCAGCCAAAGCCCTACACCTATAAATACAACTTCAAATTAAACTATAACTGATAAATATGAAAAGGGTTCCCACCGGAATTGTTGGCCTTGACGAGCTTTTGGAAGGAGGATTTCCAGAAGGCAGGGCTATTTTACTATCAGGCGGGTGCGGAACTGGAAAAACAATTTTTTGCACCCAATACATCCACAACGGCGCAAAAAAATACAACGAACCCGGAATATACGTAACACTAGATGAGCGTCCCGACCTAATACGCGAAGACATGCTGCGATTTGGATGGGACTTGCGAAAACTAGAAGATGCCGGAATGGTTGAAATAATTGACGGAAGCTTGGCAAAAATCGGAATGCCAAGCGAAGAGGAATTTTCAATGCCAGCAACAGGCTTTGATATAGATAAACTACTTTTGGAAATAATGAGAACAGCAAAACGCACCGGCGCAAAACGCCTTGTAATAGATTCAATCCCAGCACTTGGCTTTAATTACCAAAACGAGAGTGAAGTTAGAAATGCTATCCTAAAACTCTCATACCTACTAATGAGAATTGGAGTAACAACGGTTCTTACAAGCGAAGTTGCCGAGGGGGAAAACAGGTACGGAAAATTCGGGATTGAAGAATACGTAGTTGACGGAGTAATAGTTCTGCACTACATGGGAATCGGCAACCGCAGCAACAGAACAGTGCACATCCGCAAAATGCGCGCAACACGCCACTCAGAAGAGCTGCACCCTATGGAAATATCGGAGAGTGGGATAAAAGTGCACCGCGTTGATAAAGAATACGACCAAGCCTAAATCTTTCTCTCAACCAAATAATCTGCAAATAACCTCAGCATTTTTTTTGCTTGTGAATCCTTTATTTTTTTATCAAGCGCCTTCCAGCTCTTTTTCACAAGCCCCTTTGCTACAATTGAGGCGTATTCAATTGAACCGCACTCATCTAGAAGCGAAATTGCATGATGCACATCCTCTGAAGACTTCTCCTTTTTCCCAAGTATTTCAAGAAGCTTTTGTTTTTTTACAGGGCTCAAAATCTGCAGGGCACGAATCACCATTAGTGTCCTCTTACCTTCCTTAATATCGTCCCCGATTTCTTTACCCCACTCAAGGTTTTGCGGCAAAATATTTAGAATATCATCCTGGATCTGGAACGCAACACCAATACTTGCAGCAAAATCTGCAAGCGCTTTTAGCTGCGAGCTGCTAGCGCCCCCCAAAATCGCCCCAAGTTCAGCAGCAAACCGCGCAAGGGACCCTGTCTTATAAGAGCACATCTGCAAATACTGTTTTTGTGAAACCTTCACACCCTGATTTTTGTGCCAATAAATATCCATTGCCTGGCCAAAAGAGAGCCTTAGCATTTCAAGAGCGTAGAGGTCGTATATTTTTGCCTTTGTCTTATCCGGTAAATTTGATCGGAAGAGCAGAATAAGCGGCAAATAATACATCGCATTCCCCGCATTGACCGCAACATCAGTACCGAAGAGAATATGCATTGCAGGCTTTCCCCTGCGAAGAAAAGAATTATCCTCAAGATCATCTATTGCAATTGTCCCATTGTGCACAAGCTCAGGAATAGGGACAAAGGGGAGCACCTGCTTTTTTTTGCCGCCCACAGCTTCGCAGCACAGAATCATCAGGGCAGGGCGCCAGCGCTTTCCGCCACGTAAAAGAAAATCCCAAATTGGGTCTGCAACAGCCTTTTGCGGAGCTATCGTATCATAACCAAATTCCGGGGAACCTAGAGCATTTACAAGCCAGTTTTTTGTGATCTTTTTTGGGAAAAATTTTACAATCTGATTATCCACTTCCGAAGAAGAGAGCGCAAGAAAATCCTCAAGCTTCAACACATCACTTCTTCTTCCTGATAAACAGGAAATAGACAGCAGCAGCCCCCACAACGCCCACAACAAAGAGGATAAAGAGCACAAGCACTACCCCGCCTATTAGAAGGGTTGAATCATTTAATTCAAGGCTTGGAAGCCCATCAAAACTTGACCCGCCACCTGATTTTATCGAAGAGATATTTGCAGAAGGGCGCAGCACAATTGGAGGAGAGATGAATGTATTTATCACATCAGAATCTGCCAGTAAATCTGCCTGCTGCTTTGTTAGCCTCTGCTTTAGGCCATAACGAATAGTATAGCTCTGCGAACCGTTTAAATCAAATGACCTGAAAGCGAGCACCGGGTCTTTTTCTAAAACTTCAAAATTCACAGAAGAGATAATACCATCAGAACTGCTTGCAAACTTTTTCGGGATGACCTCAACAACTTTAAATGAAGAGGAATTTTTATCGGGGTTTTTTAATGAAATTTCAATATTTGCAACATAGAATGTCTCTTTTTCTTTTACCTCTAAAATTTCAAGCTTTCTTGAAACCTTTGAAGAAGCAATGAGCTCTTTTGCCTCTATTGCGGTTTCTCCACTAGAAAGCCCGGCAGCCGAGAGGAAAACATCCAATTGGTTTTGGTTATAAGAATAAGTTGCAGACTTGTAATCTTTCGAACTAACCATTGCAAGAACTGAAGAATAATTCTCTTTTGCAGATTTTGCCTGCGCCTCTGCAAGATCAAAATATAACCCCTGCTCAAGCGTTAGCTGCGCTGTAGCACTGTTGGCATCCCCTTTTGCAACTGCCGCATTGAGGTCTGGAATAAAAATATTCAAAGCCTCAAGCGAAGAAATATACTCAACCGCTCTTGCCCTTTGCGAATTTGCATCTGAAATAGCCAGCAGAGCACTTGACCTTTGGATAGCGGTATTTTTTATCGAATAAAGTGCTGAATCTTCAGCAACATTTAAACCATTATCAGTTGCCCTTGCAACCACTTTGAATCGCCCGTTCTTAAAACCAATCGTGTTCCAATCAAAAACATACCTATCCTCCTTCTGCTCGGCTTGCCCAATACTTGTTTCTGCGGCCCCGTCAACTAGAATGAGTGAGACGCTCTTTATTCCGGAAGGGTTATCCCCGGCATCAACTACACTGACCTCAAATTGCACAGTTTCAGAGAGTTCTTTTGTAACAGGCGGGGAAATAATATCCACAGTGGGCAAAACCGTATCATAAATAAAAACTTTTTCAACCGAGCATAAAACCCCATCATCGTCGTTAGCGGAAAAATTTATTGTGTACCCCCCATTCTTTTCCCCTGCAAGAGAATACTGCCCATTCAAAGACGAGACATTCGAAAGGCTGTCAACCACCACAAACTCCTGCCCATCAAAAGATGTCACAATAAGATGCCCCTTCCTGAACTGCTTGTCGGAATTAACGTCAATTGAAATATTCGAATCAACTAACCTTGCATTAATGCCAAGCGTGAGATTGCAAAAATTTGCGCTAAGAACAGAGGCTGCCCCGCTCTGTGCCCCTAAATTCCCGCTATCATCAACAGGTTGGACCTTGTAGTGGAAACGCAGCCCTTTGCCTATTTCAAAATTTGTGTCTGTATAAGAAGTTTCAGTAACATTTGAAGCTATTTTTTTTGCAACCAAATCCCTCACATTAAACTCCCTATTATAACCAAGAGCCGGGTCGTAAATGAAGCGCAAAACACTCCTGTAAACATTATAATGTGAAATGCCTGAACCACTATCTTGCGAAGCTGCCCATTGCAACAAAATCGAACCATCATCTTGCGCTGTTGCGCCAATGCTTGCAGGTTTACTAGGCCCCCCTGTATCAACCCGCAACTCATAGTGCGCAGGTTCAGACCAGCCAGAAGACTTAGCCCTTACATGGAACCAATAAATCCCATCCATTTTTGAACCAAGTGAAATGCGAGATTCTGTTGTATCAACATTTGTATCAGGCACTGTATCTGGCTGCTTATCAACAACATAGCTATAGCCAGTTGCCCCAGAATAACTAACATTTATTACAATCTGCGAACTATTGCTCCACTGCCCTTCCGGATGATTGGTACTTGAAACAGTTGGGGGTGCACCTAGCGCTGCTGCACAAAAAAATAAAACGAAAAAAAACGCTGCAAGCCTTGAAAGAAACAAAATTTCACCCAACAATACATGAAGGAAAAGAAATTAAAAACCCCCACAACAACCCTTTCGCCGACTTGGGAGCGACCTGCCTCATTGCAAATGAGGCAGGCATTAATTACACTAAAAATACCCACCATTTTGGAAGAAACTTTTGAAATTTTGAAATAAGGAAGGAATAAATACCTAAAAATGTTATATGAATTTGATGAAAAAACCACTACCTAGGAAAAGTACAGGCGCTGCAAATCTTGGAATTAAACTGCCAGCAGGCAAAGGCTCAGGATTTCACAGATTTTTAATTCAAGCCGCTGAGGCAGGGGTGCCTCGAAGTGCATTATCACTCGAAATATCTTATCCACTATATAAATTATATATTGCAAAAAATGGAAAAAGAAATCTTGCCCATCAAGTGCTTATTGAACATGAGAGACTGCGCAAAACCAGACCCAAATCTAGCGGAAACTAAAAAATAAAAAAGTGGGACAGGCGAGATTTGAACTCGCGACACACCGGTTACTGAGAGGAACGAAGATTATAAACGATGCCCCATTACTCTATCTTCAGCCGATTGCTCTACCAGGCTGAGCTACTGTCCCACTTCAATAATTCACCCTGGAAACACTTTTAAATGGTTAAGAAGTTGGAAAAAAAGAAAAGCGAGCCCAGTGGGATTTGAACCCACGACACCCAGCTTAAGAGGCTGGTGTTCTAACCAGGCTGAACTATAGGCCCCCGATAAGGGGATTATCGCATTTACAATAGTGTTGTCTAAACTTCTCTGCTAAGAGAGTTTTTTTATACTTTCCTATCTGACGCCCTTTGGTTACTATTGCATATCCCTATCCAAAAAATAATCAGAGCAAATCACAGCACCCGCGCTTGTAGTTGCACTTTGAACATATCCATTTTGCGTGCTGCTCTTTCATTTCTGCCCCGCACACCGGGCAATTTGGATAATCTTCGAGCTGATTGAAACTAAAGCACTCACTCATGTCTTCACTCAAGATAAGTTTCAATAAGCTCTTTGCCGGCACCTTTGCCCTGACGCTTTAGCTTTATTTTACCAATTTCCGAGGTGTTCTTCACATGAGTGCCAGAACAGTACTGCTTTATGCCTTCGCAACCCCATACCCACACATTCGGATTAGTCTTGTCAGCATATCTTAAAATTTCTTTTTTTGAGGAAATAAATTTGTTGGTTTGCTCTTCAACTTTTTTTAAAACATCTGGGGAAATTTTTTCAGCAACAATATAAGTACTCCTATCTTTTTCACTGTCCACAAGCGAACCCGAAGTCCCTTGCGTTTTCACTTCCTTATTTAGGAAATAATCCATTATATGGGATGCGGCATGTAGACGCATGGTTTTGTAGCGACTATCCCAATCTATCGCAAGCTTTACTTCATCACCTACTTTAAAATCCGGCTTTGATTCAAGAACATGAACTATATCATCGTCTTTTAGCACTACATCAACAACCGCTAGCCCATTTATTTGCCCTTTGTCTGATTTCTGCCCGCCACTGAAAGCAAAAAATATAGTCTGGTCAACAAAAACATTGTTACCTTCTACCTTTCTCACCTTTGCGTTTGATTCTTTTAAGTAAGGGTCTTGTCTGAAAAGAAGTTTTGTTTTATTTGGCTTTGTTTCATTGAAAATATTAGAAGGAGTACCTGAATTATCCGCTGTTTCATTACCAAGCACAAACTTACCAACTTTTGCCCTTCCGTACTTTTCTACTAAAGACGCAAGCTCTACAACTGCTTCTTCTAATGAGTCATCTGAATTCAAACTCTCCATTACAACAATTGCCTTCTTTGTTTTCTCGGTGAGCTTTGTCCTATCTGCTTCTCTCCAATTAAACCTTCTACACAAAACACCTAAATCATCAGCATAAACTACCTCACCTTTTTCGGGTGGTTCGTTTAAATCTGAACCAATTTTTGAGAACTTCTCATTCCCTTGCGCAAAACGGAGTCGTATTTTTCCCTTTGTTGCTGCAAGATCCTCGCCACCTACTGGGAGCACATACTTTATTGAAATATAATTGTACAAATCAACAAGAGTATTGATCGGAGGGAGCTGCTCGCCTTTTAGAACCCTTTTTGCAAGGGCTTCTATTGAGGATTTGTAATCTTTTGGCTTTGCCCCAAACGATGAATATGCCTCACGCCAGGCCTTTATTCCCTTAATTGAAGAGAGATCCTTTCCGAAATATTTTTCCTTGAAAACCCTTTCCTGCTCGCGAAACATTTTTGCAATTGAAACATCCGATGAATTATCAAGGCCCTCAATAACTAAAACACCAAGACGTAAATTTGGGTATTTTTCCCTAAGCTCTTTTGAAATTTCAAAATCAAGCGCTTTTGAAAGATCCTCTTGCCCAGGAAGAGCCATTACTTTTTTCTTCTCGATTTTTTTTGTTAAGAGCTCTTTTGCCAGAGATTTTATTTTTGTTGAACCAATATTTTCAATTATATGGAAAAGCCTCGGGCCGCGCTCCTTATTTAGAATCATCAAATAAGCTGATTTGAAAAGATCTGCCAGCACAATTTTATTTTTTTCAGCGGCCCCCTTAAATGCTTCTGCTAATTCCTGCTCTTCAATGGAATCCGAAATCTTTTGCGCAAATTCTGCTAGCGCTGCCTTGTGCTCTTTTGGAATTGCAAGCGCAGATTCACTTACACTATCCTGCACAGAAAATAAGAACTGCTCAGGAGCGTAACTTTGCAGCCAATTTTTTGCGCATAAAATTCTCGTACGCAACCTATTTTCATCAAACTTATTTTTTACATCCTTTTTAAAATAAGCATACGTTTTTTTCTCATCCATTACATTTAGCTGCAAAATAGTAGTAATGTGCCTAAAACTTGGCTGGATTGGAAATTCTTTTGGAACCAGCACCGCACTATATTCGTAAATACTTTTTAGTTGCTCAATAGCGCTATCTTTTGAAGACTCTTCTTTTCCAAAATAAACCCTCTCAAGCCTATCAAACCCTTCATAAATTGTAATCACATCCGCATCAAATGAAATTTCAAAACTCCTCGAAGGAACCGGGCGCACAAAAAGATACTTTATTACTTCCGGTTCATAAATTTTTTTCATTTCCGCTAAATCAATCGTATTGCCTTTTGAACTAGACATCTTTCCCCCGGTTCCTTTTATTGCAATGAATTCATACATTATGTGATATGGCGCTTCAAATCCATAGATTTGTTTTACAATCTCATTTGCGGTTGTATTACTTCCCCCCTGTGAGGAGTGCTCTTTTCCAGATGGTTCAAATCTCACCTTTTCATGACCCCATCTCATTGGCCAATCAACACGCCACTGCAATTTTGCAATGCCTTTTTTTCTAAAATCAAAAGTGTCACAAAAACCGCACTCGCACGAATACGAAAGAGAATAATTGCCATCATAACCAGTAATTGTAGTCCTATCGGTGTTGCACTTTTCGCAAAAAACCCTCACAGGATTCCATGGCCCTTCCAAATCCTCAGCGCGCCACTCATCTAAAATTGATTTTATCTTATCCTTATTTTGCAGCGCAATTTTCATCCCTTCAGAATACTCTCTAGCCCTGTACTTTTTTGCCTGATATAAAAATAGCGGAGAAATGCCCATACTTGGCAGCTCTTCTTCTAAAACTTTTTCATTATGCTCAGCATAACTTTTATGGCAGCCAAACGGGTCAGGAACATCAACAATTGGCTGGCGCAAATACTTTTCGAGCATTTCCTTATTCGGAAAATTTGCAGGGACCTTTCTGAAAACATCATAATCATCCCACGAGTAGATGAAGCGCACTTTCTTGCCAAGCTTTTTTAGCGCGCTTGCAACCAAATGAACAGTCATTATTTCCCTAAAATTCCCAATATGAACAACTCCACTCGGGGTAATTCCTGCAGCAACAGTGTACTCTTTCAAATCCCCTTTTGCCTCAACTATTTTTTTGGCCACGTGATCTGGCCAGTGCTCTTTTAGCGAACTTTGCGGGTTTTGCTTTTCTTGCATAATCAGTCTCGCTGCGCGATTAAATTTTTTCTTTTTCTTTTCCGTCACATTGCAAACCTTTCGGTTTGCGATGCCTCGCAGAACTTTTGTTCTGCAAGGAGGTTTTTCTTTTTCTTACAAAGAAAAAGAAAAGGGTTGAGAGCGAGCCCAGTGGGATTTGAACCCACGGCACACGGCTTAAAAGGCCGCTGCTCTACCAGGCTGAGCTATGGGCCCGCAAAAAGATCCAAACAGCAAGGCGTACTAGTTAGTGGCTTTTGGCCCTAAACAGCACCTACATTACCTAAGGATCTACTACCTAAGAAATAGCCCTAAAACAGGTTTTTTAAGGTTACCTTGCAGGGCGTTTTGTATGGCAGAACAACTAAGCGCCCAGGATTCTAAAAAAAGACTCGAAAACGGAACAGCCATTTTACTAGATGTTAGACATAAAGAAGAGGTAGAATTCACAAGCATCAAACCTCATATATGGATTGAACTAACGGAGCTGCCAAAACGCTTTTCTGAACTTCCAAAAAATAAGCAAATTATCTGCATCTGCAGAACAGGAAGCCGCTCAAACACTGCAGCTGATTTTCTTGAACGCAATGGATATAAAGCGTCAAATGTTCGCGGCGGAATATTTGAATGGAGCAAAATTGACGGAGCACTCAAAAAGTATGTTTACGGATATGAAGGAGAAAAACTAAGGGTAGAAGAAATATAACAAATCATTTTTCTGAACGAATTTCCTTAGCTCCGTTCATGTATTTTTGCAAAGGAGCTGGGATTTTCAAAACCCCATTATCGCAATATGTTTCAACAATTGCGCGCAAGGCCCTTGTAGTTGCAACTGCAGTGCTATTTAGGGTGTGCACATACTCCTTGTCCACGCCTTTCAATTTGTACTTAATATTGGAACGAACTGCTTGGTAGGAGGTGCAATTTGAACACGAAACTGCCTCACGGTACTTTTCCTCTCGCGGCATCCACACCTCCAAATCATACTTTTTTGAAGCAACTGTACCAATATCACCAGTGCAAATATTTACCACGCGATAGGCAAGACCTAACTCTTTGAAAATCTCTTCGGCGTTTGCAATCAATTCTTCATGCAAATCCCAAGAATCCTCCGGCCTGCAGAAGATGAACTGCTCAACCTTATTGAACTGGTGCACCCTAAAAATCCCGCGCGTATCAATCCCGTGCTTTCCAATCTCTTTTCTAAAACACGCACTTATCCCTGCAAACTTTAAAGGCAAACTAGAATCTGAAAAAATTTCATCACGAAACATCGCTCCGAGCGGATGCTCAGAAGTTGCAATCAAATACAAATCCTGCCCCTCTATTTTATACATAACATTCTCAAAATCGCCCAAATCCACTACACCTTCATAAGCTGCCCTATTCATCAAAAATGGAGGAGCAATTGGGGAGTAGCCCTTTTGAATTAACTTATCAAGAACATAGCGCATCAAAGAGAGTTCAAGAAGCGCAAATTGCCCTTTGAAAAAATAAAACCCCGAACCCGCGACTTTTGAAGCGCGCGTAAAATCAGCCCAACCATTTTTCTCTAAAATATCTCCGTGAGGTTCAAGTGAGGGCCTTGAGATCTTCTTTCCAACTTCTCGCACCACAACATTTTGCGAATCATCTTTTCCAACAGGAACTGAAGGGTGCAAAATATTTGGAAGGCGCATCAAATAGTAATCTATTTTCTCTTTTATCGGCGCGCACTTTGATTCGAGCTCTTTTATTTGCCCGGGAAGCTTTTTTGCTTCTGCAATTTTTTGCTTAAAATCCTTCTTTTGCGCCATTAACTTATTTATTTCATCAGTTATTTCATTGCGCTTTCTTCTAAGCTCTTCAGATTGCTGCAAACACACCCTATACTCCTTGTCAAGTTCTATTGCCTCGTCTACCCAGGAGAGTTTTTGCAAATCATTTCTCTTTTCAAGATCTTGCCTAATTGCCCCGGGATTTTCGCGCAGAAATTTAATATCAATCATTTTGCCCAACAACCTAAAACTGCCTAATAAGCACTTAGCAAAAAGAGCGTTGAGAAAGAATAAAAACTGCTCTTTGGGCTATTCTATTAAATGGCATCTGAAATTGTCGTTCTGCGCTATGGCCACCGCCACGTTCGCGACTATCGCGTAACAAGCCACTGCTGCCTTGTTGCAAGGGCATTTGGAGCTAGCAAAATAGAAATTATGGGAGAAAAGGATAGCTCCATTGAAACAACCGTTCAGGAGATGAATAAGAGCTGGGGGCAGGGAGCAGAAATTGAATTTGTTTCTGATTGGAAAAATAGGGTAGCGCACTACAAAAAACTTGGATTTGGAGTTGTTCACCTTACAATGTATGGCCTGCCAGTACAGGAAGTTGAAGAGCAAATTTCAAAAAAAGAAAAACTACTTGTAATAATCGGCTCGCAAAAAGTCGAAAAGGAAGTTTACCAAAAAAGCGACTATAATGTCTCGGTTACTTTGCAACCCCACTCCGAAATAGCCGCACTTGCAGTGTTTCTTGATAGAATCCAAAAAGGCGAAGAGCTTGCAAAAACTTTCCCAAAAGCTAAACTCCGGGTTGAACCTGTGAACAGAGGGAAGAAGATAAAAAAGAGCTCTCCCTAAAAACGATAAGCGACGAAAACGTGTTTGGCAAAATTATTGCATTTAAAAAACGTTCATGAGGGAAAATCATCTATGAGCCCAGCTACTTCAAAGAAAATATACGAATTCTTACTAGTGAACGACTTTCTCAAATCAGTAGCAGGCGATTATGCTGTTGAACTTGTAAAAATATGCGCCAATAAGAAAAAACCTGCAACCGATGAAGAAATCGGAAAAAAACTCCCATTGAAAGTAACTGAAATACGCACCATACTAAACCGCCTGCACTACCGCGGCATTGCATGCTACCAAAAAACCAAAAATAACAAAACAGGATGGTACTCATATACCTGGGAAATAAAAAATTCGCGAATTGCCGAAATCCTACTAGAACAGCAAGCTGAACAAATAGAAAAGCTAGAACACTCAATGGAATTTGAAGGGAGCCATGAATTTTATAGTGGCGGAAAAGGCTGCCAAGAGTACCCATTTGAAATTGCAGCAGAATACAACTTCAAAGACCCAGAATCCGGAAAAGCACTTGCTTTAGTTGATAATAAAAAACGCCTAAAAGAGCTCACAAAAAAGATGGATACCCTCAAAATGGAAGTTGAAGAGCTCCGCAAAATACTTTAAAAACACGAATTGTTGGACAAAAAACGTTATTTTTACAAGTGCCATTAAACAACATAAAAACCGAAAAAAAGTTTATTGAAAGACTCAATACGCTAAAAAAGGCTTTTAATGGCCTTATTTGTAAAACAAAGTAAAAATAGACACTTAGGAAAAATAAAACCTTTAATAAAGGTTTTGGAGAATAATAAATCAAGCCAGAAAACAGCGGGATGGGGCAGCCAGGAGTGCCCGCCGGGCTCATAACCCGGAGGTCAAAGGTTCAAATCCTTTTCCCGCTATTTTTTTCTTATCCCCTGGTAAAATAGAACTCACTAATTAATGTTAATTTGTAATGGATAAAATAAAGCAACTCTATTTTTAGCCCCTAGCACTTGCAAGACAATTAAACTAACTTACAAATAACTGCAACGGAGCAATAGATCGATTAGCATAGCTCAAAAATATACCCACTGCAAATAACATAGTAAAAACACTAGTAAAATAGGCTTACTTTTTCACACACTTAATGATTTTCAAGTAAAATACACTCACAAATTAAATCAACACATATAACTTGTCAAAAATGAGAGTTTGATGAATAAAAGAGACTCACTTTTAATCTCATTTTTGGTTAAAATCACTCAAAATTAGCTAATTATCACTCAAATACTCTTAAATTACGGCAATTGACAAATAAATACTGGTAATTACTATCAAAATTAAGCATTACCATAGTGATAAGTGGTAAATACAGCAATAACGATAATTATTTATAGGCATAATTGGTAATTACTAGTATGTTTATTATTGATTTTATAAAAAAAATCTTCTCAGGCAATAAATCAGTAACAGTAATTGAACCACACAAAACAAGCAGCATCTACACAGTGCACGCACAAGAAACTGAAGAGATTCACAGCGTGTGGGATTACATAAAACTTAACGAAAATACCCAGGCAGCACACATTGCAGCAGTACTTGGGTTTGATGAATGGATAGCAATGGAAGAAATACTACGAAGAATAAAGGAACTTTTCGGAATGGATTATAAAAACGACCGCAGCCTCTACCCATACATCAAAACACTTGTGGATGTCGGGCTAATTGAAACAACAAATGTTGGCGGAAAGAAGAAGTGGAGAAAGAGGGATGTGCTAATCAAGCTTAAAGCAAAGAAGCGGATTGAGGAAGAGGAAACGGAGCAGGCTGCGGCGCAGACGAAGAATTGAAAACTGATTACCTAAATGCAAGTATTTCAATCGGAAGACCTTTGGATTGGGAAGTTCCAAACTGGTCATGGGCCGTGAATTCTGTTTCTGTGTGAGCTTCTTCTATTGGAATTACACGAAAAACAACATGTCTGAAACCCACATTTTTTAGAAGAGTAGTAGACTCATTCTGGTTGACGCCATATTCTACCAACCTTAGAATCCCGTGTTCGGTTAATTTTCTGGTTTTTAGAGTGCGAAGCATAGATGCTAGTTTTTTCCTTGCGAGAGCCTCGCTTTTTGCATACAGTTCTGGCTCTGGCTCTATTAGGCCAAGACGACCGTGGACAACGCCTCGATAGATTGGAGAACTATCTGGCCCTTTCTTAATTCTAAATTTTTTCGTTGCATTTCATTTAGATATTCGTCTTGTAATTTCTCAGCATAATTCCAAAAAAAGAAGCCGGCGTTTACGAAATTAAATTTACGCGGGGAGGAAAGCCATCTATCAAAGTTTGAGTGCAAGGTTGTTCCTGCGGGCACGCGGTGTTTGTTACCGGGTAATTCTACGCCGTGTAATTTTGCTTTCGGATTTTCTTTTGCAACTTTATGCAGCCAGTCAGCATGTCCAAATCCCAGATCGGTTATGGTTCTGCTCTTGCGGATAGCTCGAGAAGTGACCTCGGCATTAAGCGTTTGCGGCAACTTATGAACAGGAATCTTTGGCATCAAAAGAAGAAGAATATTGAAATTAAATAAGTTACCCTTTCAGCGCCTTGTAACTCTCATTGAATTTTTTGAGTTCAGCATCCTGCGAATAAACTTCCTTAAACCAGGGGCTTGAAACGATTTTTTCAGCTTCACTTGCCGCAAGCTTTGCTTTTTCAGAAGAAACCTGTTCGCCTTTGGACATTTTTTCAGCTAAAATATTAACATCCGGAATTGGCACATCCTCATAACCTTGCTGGAAAGAGCGCAAAATCTGCTCTTTAATTGCACCCACTACCTGCGCTTCATCCAAATCCTTTTCATCCAAATAATACACCGCCTTCCAATTACCCTTAGTGCGCCAATAATGCGCAGGATTTTTGCCAGTTTTAAAAAAATTATCAAGCGGCGCAAAGGATTTTGGAGGAATAATTACACAATTCTTGCCCGGGCGAATATAAGGAATTTCGGAAAGGATCCCCTTGCGGTGGTAATGGTAGGTTTTGCCATTTGATTTTGTAACATTTTGAGTATAACCATAAAGAGCACGAAAAAGTTTTTGGTAAGTATAAGAAGAATGTTTTGTGGATTCTGGAATAATGAATTTATATTGAATGAAAAACCCCTTTAGCAAACAGACACCCCACAGTTCCTGTAATATGATATACTATACTAATAACGATTTCTTATGTATAATTTATAAACATAATGTAAATATGCCTACGGTTTGTTTTTCCGTAGGCTTTTATTTTAGAATCTTCGATGTATTGGCCTTGTGACAGGCGCTGGCTCTTCTAAATCTTCTTCTACCCTTGCGACATTTCCAACAACGAGAATATCCTTAGCTGCTCTAACCCTATTGTAAGGAACGCTTTTTTCACTAATTATTTTCTTGGCTTCCTGTTTGGTTCGAGCTTTCAGTGCCTCGGTTGTAATAGTTTCAATCCTGCCCTTCTCAAGATTTATCACAAGATCAAAAACCTTACCCCTATATTCCCCGTCGGCGGTATAAATATCCATCCCGAAGAGTTTTGAAAGTCTTGTCGTCATACTAAATCCTCCAAATTAATTACTGAAATAATAAATTGAACCAGATATATAAATGTTCTGCTAAAAAAATCAAAAAACACATCATCACCACAATAAAGCATGAAATCTACATAACAAGTTCTTATTTTCCTAATGCCCCACTCCAACTAAACCTCAAAACCCCATCCTATACATAAAAAAATTCCGACCATTCGTGAACTGCTTTTCGGCATTTTACCTTATTAGTGGAATAGTGGGGCTATGGGGCAGAAATTTGAAATTTAGGGTCTTTGCGGCAATCAACATTATAATCTTGGAAAATTATGTAATTACATAATGAAAAAAAGACTCTTACCTGCTGATGAAATTAGAAATTGGCGTGCGCTTTCAGGAAAAGAAAAAAAAGAAAAATGGAGAGAACTAAAGGCACGAAGACTAGAGTTAAAATACGGGGGCAAATTTGTAAACCCGGGGCATTTTTTCACAATTGGAAATGTTGCAGAACGGGAAGAGGCGCTAAGAAAGGGCCAAATGATTTTTAGGGGTAGGAAGGGAGAGGAGTTTGATGTGGCGCTAAATATTCACGGCTACCAACTTATTGGGGTTGTGGGTTTTAAGGAAAAAATTTATAGTTTAAGATACATCAAAAGAGAGCAAGGCGCGCAGCCATCAGCACTTATCTGCCCATTTGAAATTAACACAACACATGCTATAGAAGAAGACCGGGGCATGTTTTTTGCAGCAGATCCTGTCGACATGGGTCATATACAAGCTAGCGGTCTTGAAAAAAGCGGGTTGATCTTGCCCTTACTGCAAATTGCAACCGAGATTGCCTGCGCAAAAACCGGGAAGGCAAGCGCCGGAATTGTCTTTGAAAAATTTGCAGATCTTTTTAGCAGGGTTGGCTACAAAACTGTCAAACAAGTGTTGATGACGCCTGATGTTGCGCGCGATATTGCAAGAAAGCGCCCCGGAATGAAACTCATTCCCCATGCCCTATTCATGGAATATTCCGGCAAACCCCTCCCGGAAAATAACCTTGATACACACTATAGGTTTGTTGCAATCGACCCGCATAGCGGGGAGATTAAATCGTACTATTATCCAAAGCAGTGAAAGAATATTTGTAGCTTTAGCGGAAATATAATTTTTTCAATCACTCTTACAAATTATCAAGCGGGCTATTGACTTTTTTTAACTGCTCAGTTGAAACATGGGTGTAGATTTGGGTCGTACTAAGATTGCTATGGCCTAGGAGCTCTTGGATGTTTCTGATATTCTCCCCAGCTTCTAGAAGATGGGTCGCAAAAGAATGTCTTAGTGCATGTGGTGTAATTTCTTTTTGAATCCCAGCAGCTTGCGTTGCATTCCTTACAATGCGTTGGACAGTATCGGGGGAGAGGGATTTTCCGTTTTTTTTGGAAAAGAGAAATGGGCTCTTTACTTTCTTTCTCTCAAGGTATTTTTTTGCAAGCCTGCACCAATTCTTTGAAAGTATTATCACCCTATCCTTATTTCCTTTTCCGGATTTGACCCTACCAATTCTCTCCTTCAGGTTCACATTTTCAGCTAGCATATTCACAGCTTCGCTAACCCTCACCCCCGAAGAGTAGATGAACTGCAACAGCAAGCGGTTCCTTCCGATTTTTACCGCTTTTAGAAGGTCGCGCACCTCATCTTTTGTGAGTACTACCGGAAGCGCTTTTGATTTTTTTGGAATTTTTATATCATCTAGAACACTCATTTTGAGGTACTCTTTGAAAAAATACCGGAACGCAGCATGGGCAAGTGCTAGAGTTGCATTCGAATTGCCCTTCTCTTTCATTTTAGCCAAAAAACCAACAATATCTCCACGCTCTATTTTTTGCGGCTCCTTATTTGCAAATTCTAAAAAATCGCGCACAAAAATAGTGTACATATTTACAGTGCGCTCGCTATACCCTGCAATTACTAACTCCTGCTTTAATTTTTCAACCCAGGGTTTTACTTGCTCTTGCATGCACATTAATTGGCTATCCAAAAATAAATAGGGCGCGGTTTAGCTTTTTTCGTGAATCTTTATAAATATTACTGGCACATATCCATGTATGGTTCTTGGAAGAAAAAAAGAAGGAAAACCACTAGCTGAAACTGCGGATATGAAAATGTGGCGCGAAGAATTCAACCAAATGAGCCTTGAAGAACACGACCGCGTCCTAAAAAACCTCGGGCTTGACAAGGAAGATATTGAAGAATTTAACGAAGCAGAAAAGGGGAGCAAAAAACTCGAAGACCTACTAGGGATCCCAAATGGACAAGAAGCGCCTGAAGAGAACCTCAAAAAAGTGAAAGGTAAAAAGTAATTTTATCCAACTTTTTCATTTTATGCCAAAAATTTCAATACGAAAAGCTAAAGTAGATGATATTGGGCAGTGCGCGAAAATATATTTTGAGGAATTTTCAAAACAGGATGTGCATTGGAGCCTTAGAACTGCGCGGGCCAGAGTTAAACAATCCATTCTCAAAGACCCAAAGTGGTGTTTTGTAATATTGCACGAGCGGAAAATAATTGGTGTTCTTTTAGCTGAACGACTCGATTTTGTGAAAGGCAAATCAATCCAAATCCAAGACATTGTCATTATGGTGCAATACCAGAACAAAGGCTACGGAGCAAGGCTACTGCGCCACCTAGAAAGGAGCGCGCGCAAGAGCAACTACAAAGGCATTTATCTAACAGGAAACACTCTTGGAGCTGCGGGGAAATTTTACAAAAAGCTTGGGTTTTTGAAAACGCAGTACATGTTCATGGGGAAAGAGCTCTGAATTGAAAGTGATTTCTGTGTACTACTTCTGATATCTGCTAGAAAGTTTTTCTAATCTTAAATTCAATTCTGCTAAATACTCTCCATTAAATGATAAGTTTTTCCACAAAATATGATATCTTCTCTCTAGATTTGTTTGTTTGTATACTCTACTAGTCGTGGGTCTAAAACTTACAAATATCTTACTGCCAGTATTTTCAGCTCTTATAATCACATCTTTGAGAGTTGCTACTTGGGTTTGGAGCAATCCCACTAGTTTGACTGCTTTTTTGTAAGCATGGTTTCTTTGCCGATATTGGGTATAGTCTTTTGCAAGATGTAATGATTCTGATTCAATTCCATAAATCATGTCCCTAAGATGGCTACTTAATCTTTGTATTGATTTGAATTTACGTGAGCTTCTTTCAAACCTATATGAAAGGCTGCGCAGAACTCGCAATTGTACACTTTTTGCCTTTTGAGCCATTCTTTTTGACTTTGCGGCAAATTCAGTGGCAAGAAATTCTTTTTCCGGCGTTGGTTGAAATACTTTTGGCATAACTTACTAAAGTAGAAACACTTAACCTATATTTATCAATCGCTTATTCTTGCGAAATGGAAAACACTCTGAAATTTACACATCCACAAGCCCAACTTTTGGCACACCCTTACTGTCAAGGCCAAAAACAATGAAATTTGAAAAGCCAAAAACCCACGTCTCGCCTGCAAGAGGTATTCTAAAACTTACCCTTGCTTTTTCCATCAATTCGCCTTTTGCACTTTTTGCTAACTCAAGCCATTTCCTTTCATTAATGTTTGGGGTGCTCTTAACTAGTTTTTCACAAAACTCACGATCAGTTGCTGAAATTTCAGACATTAGAACTCTTCTCAAACGGTTTTCACTAAGGTAACTTATGAACACAGCTAAAGATGGGCGGTGGAAATATTTTTGCACCATACTTTCCTTATCGATTTTAACCGGAACAATGCGCAGGTGATCAAACTTCATGCGGCGCAGGGAGTGATAAAATTCTTCGGCCGCCTTCACATGTCTTATATCTTTCTTCAAAATTAATGAGTTTTTGGGCCCGGAAACTCTTACAACTCTTCCATCGCGAGCGACCAATTCCCCGCGTCTAGGTTCAGACCTAAAATCCCTTACAGCATCTCTAAATCCTTTCGTGGACTTTAGCCTTCCGGGCATGCTCTACACCCCTAATCAGAAATGCGCGCGAAATGGAAAAGGTTCCTTGCTTGCCAGTAGAGGGCAAGTGAGGCAACACCGCAAATCCAACCAACAAAATAGTAAACAAACGCGGTTGTATCCCTATCAGTTATTATTGCAAAATCGGGTCTGGTCACATGGATTAGAATTCCTTGCATCATGCTCCAGATAAAAAGAGAGGCAAGTATTACCCCCACTATAAAGAAGAATATGGCTTTTGCCATCATTTCGCGCACTTGAAGATTCATTCCAAAATGCAAGTCGAAAGATGTATATAAGCTTTTTATCATTGTTGGGGGGCAAATTTAGAAATGAAGGCAGTGCTCTTTGACCTTGATAATACCCTTATAGATTTTATGAGGATGAAAAAAATAAGCTGCGAGGCAGCAATTTCTGCAATGATTGACGCCGGCCTTACAATGGAAAAAGATAAGGCCTACAAAACCCTCTTTGACCTCTACGGAGTGCACGGAATTGAACACCAGCAAATATTCCAGGAATTTTTAACAAAAATAATGGGCAAAATCGACTACCGCATACTCTCGCGCGGAATCCACGCATACAGAAAAATGCAAATCGGCTATCTTGAACCCTACCCACACGTGCGCAGCACACTAATCGCGCTCAAAGAAAAAGGGCTTATTTTAGGAATTGTAAGCGATGCCCCGCGCCTCAAAGCTTGGATGAGGCTAACTGAAATGGGCCTATCGGATTTTTTTGATATAGTGGTAACTTTAGATGACACGGGAAAAACAAAACCCCACGCAATGCCATTTAAAGCGGCAATAAAAATGCTCTCCTGCAAGCCTTCAGAAATACTCTTTGTTGGCGATAACCCGGGGCGAGATATTGAAGGTGCTGCAAAAGTGGGGATGAGAACTGTTCTTGCACGCTATGGCCAAATGTTTCCTGATAGCGCGCTAAAGGCTGACCATGAAATATATGACATTGCAGAGCTAATCAATTTAACTAAAGAGTAAAAAACCTAACTTGACCTAAGTGTTTTAATGCAAAAACAAACTTCACAAAAACTCATTGCCGCAATCAAAAAATTCTTCTCTTCACAAAAAAAAGAGCGCGCAGTAGTTGGGCTTAGCGGAGGGATAGATTCGGCTCTTGTCCTTGCCCTTTTAGTAAAAGCGCTCGGGGAGCAAAACGTCACGGCACTCATAATGCCAAATACTCAAATAACAAAAGAGCAAAATGTAATAGATGCCCAAAACCTTGCAAATAAACTAAATGTTGCCCACTTTTCAATCGAAATAGACAATCTGCTCCACGCTTTTTCAACTCTTCCCTGGGAGCAAACTCCAATAGCTAGAGCAAACCTTAACGCTAGAGTTCGCGCGCTAATACTTTACAATTTTGCCAATTCAACAAATTGCCTTGTTGCAGGAACCGGAAACAAATCCGAATTCTACATGGGATATTTTACCAAATACGGCGACGGAGCAGCGGATTTTTTCCCAATTGGTTCTCTTCTAAAAAAAGAAGTGCGACAACTAGCGCTAGAACTTGATCTGCCACAAGAATTTTTACAAAAAGTTCCTTCAGCTGAACTTTGGAGCGATCAAGCTGATGAAAAAGAAATGGACATTTCATATAACGAACTTGATGAACTACTCCCACTAATACTTGAAGGGAAAAAAATCCCAAAAAGTAAGCAAGAACTTGCTAAAAAAATCAAAAAGGCAATTGCTTCAACAGAGCATAAAAGAACTCCTGCTCCCATACTAACAATATGAGACCCAAAATGAAAAACGCGCTTTTAATTGCAGCCCTTTTGC
>Ga0209542_10000812_pt1 | contig 74326 bp, 83 predicted proteins | sample RifCSPhighO2_01_FD_184028 | JGI IMG/M metagenome (GOLD analysis project Ga0209542, IMG submission 184028) | Soil microbial communities from Rifle, Colorado - Rifle CSP2_plank highO2_0.1 (SPAdes) (version 2) | ecosystem: Environmental > Terrestrial > Deep subsurface > Rock core/Sediment ...
CGAATGCTTCCGTAGTTGTTGCCAAACCGTGTTTTTCCAAGAAAATTACAATCTTGGTTTTCTTAAGAGCTTTTTCCGTAATCATATACCGGTAGCGTAACGCATCTTGGTAGACGGTCATAAAGCCTCTTACTCCTTTGATATCTGATGTTATGTGATGAAAAAACTCCATAAAGCTCACTTGTCCGCCTTAGGCGGGAGGCTTTACGGAGTGCAATATGTATCTGGCCTTATGCAAGAACTTGTTTATTATAACTTACCGATTCGCGCGAATCGTTGACTAATAGGCCATGGGTGTGATATAGATACAAGCAATGAATACAAAACTTTGGGTAAAAATCTTTAAAGCATTGGGCAACGAAGGCCGATTGAAAATTATGAAACTGCTTTTTGGCTGCGGGGAATTTACCGTTACTGATATCTCCAAAGAAATCGGCCTATCTCTAAAAGCAACCTCAAAACATGTAATTGCCATGGACAACTTGGGATTTGTAAAAAATACCGGAAAGAAAGGACATGTATATTACAGCATAGACTTAAGTCAGCACACCAAAGTAAAAGAGTTGCTTAAAATGATTTTCTAATTTTATATTTTATATTGCTCCGATTCGCGCGAATCGGCGAATAATAGCATGGAATAGAAAAGTAAAAAAGCCCGCTAAAGTGGTGGGCATAAGCGGACGCTTTATTCGACGAACCGGCGTTCTCCAAACAAAAAATTAATAATTTGTTTGTCTGATGCTTTAATATTGAACATTACATAGCCCGCACCCACATGAAAACGTGTGCTGATTATGATATCTACTTTCTTGCGTCTGGCATACTCAAATGCGTTGAGCAAAATTTTGTTTTTTAGCAGCCGCTCACTAAAAGTATTGCAATCCTCTTGTTCTGCTTGTGGCACACTGCAGGTTACGCGTTCAAGAGCGTGTTCCAACAATGCCGCTTGATCTATTGCCGAATCGTGCGACATAACAATTTGTGGAACAAACAAAACTGCTACTACCGCAATGCCCATAATAGTAAATTTCACGTCACTCTCCTTGTTTTTGATCTAAAAATAAGCTAGCATATTGTTGTAAAACATGTCAAATAGCCTAAAGAAAAAAGTGTTCGTAGCAATGAGCGGGGGAGTGGATTCGTCCGTGGCAGCTTTGTTGCTCAAAGAAAAAGGCTACGACGTGACCGGGGCGCATATGATTTGCTGGGAGGGCTGCGAGAACAATGAAGACAAGCAAGACGCGATGAGGGTGGCGGCAAAACTCGGCATTCCGTTTTTGGTTTGGGATTTTAAAAAAGAATACCGCGAGGATGTTTTTAATTATATGGTGGGCGAATACGCAGCTGGACTCACGCCGAATCCGGATGTGATGTGCAATAAGGAAATTAAGTTCGGGGTATTTTTGAAAAAAGCGCTGAAAGCGGGGGCTGATTTTATCGCGACGGGACATTATGTACGGCTATGGCCCAGCTTACTTTCTCAAACCGATAATTCGTCGGCTCCTGCGGCCGCCGATTATCTGCATTCTCGTCCCGAGAACTTTTGCTTCGCAAAAGACCAAGCTTCTCGGGACTGCGAAAGCTTTTCGAAAGCAAGCGGGACCATCGCTCTTCTTTCAGCGAAAGATCGCAATAAAGATCAAAGCTATTTCTTGTGGACTTTGACACAGAATCAGCTCCGACATTGTCTGTTTCCCATCGGCGATTATTTAAAAAGCGAAGTCCGAAAAATTGCGCTGGAAGCCGGATTGCCGGTAGCTGCGAAGCCGGATTCACAGGGGCTTTGTTTTGTCGGCAAAGTTGATTTTCAGGAATTTTTGCGCGGGATTTTGCCACAAAAGACGGGAGAGGTTTTTTCTTCCGACGGGCGAGCGCTTGGAGAACACGAAGGCGCGCATTTCTACACAATCGGCCAGCGGCACGGTTTTGCTTTGGGCGGACAGCCGGAACCTGTTTATATTGCGGAGAAAAACATTGCGGCTAACACTTTGGTTGTGGCGCGCGGTGCGGACGATCCTGTTTTGTATAAAAAAGAATTGGTGGTGGAAAATTTTAACTGGGTAGGCGGAATTCCGAAGATGCCTTTTTCGTGCCAAGCGCGCATTCGTTATCGCCAGCCGCTCCATAAGGCAACTCTCTATAAACTATCAACTACAAATCATAAACTGATTTTCGACGTTCCGCAGCGGGCAGTCGCTCCAGGCCAGTCAATAGTTTTTTACACAGAGGCTGGCGAGATGTTGGGAGGTGGTATAATAAAATGATTATGTCGGCGAGCGAACTTAGAGAAAAATTTTTGGATTTTTTTAAAGAACACGGACACAAAATCGTGCCATCGTCTTCGTTGATACCCGATGACCCGTCAGTGCTTTTGACTACCGCCGGAATGCAGCAGTTTAAGCCTTATTTTTTAGGCAAGGCAGATCCGATAAAGGATTTTGGTGGCAAGCGCGCAACTTCTATTCAAAAGTGTTTTAGAACTTCCGACATAGACGAAGTGGGGGACGAATCGCACCTGACTTTTTTTGAAATGCTGGGGCACTTTTCGTTCGGTGATTATTTTAAGAAAGAGACCATCGCGTGGACTTATGAATTGCTGACCGAAATTTTTAATATCGCGCCGGAACGGATTTCGGCCACGGTTTTTGCTGGTGATGAAAAAATTCCGTTTGACAAAGAATCATATAATGCATGGGCCGAATTTTTGCCGTCGGAGCGTATTCGCAAGGGTTCGCGCGCGGATAATATGTGGGGACCGGCTGGACCGGAAGGTCCTTGCGGTGCAGCCAATGAGGTTTATGTGGACAATCTTGAGGTGGCTACCCTCGTTTTTATGGAATATTTTTGCGCCAAAGATCAAAGCTTAACGCCGCTTCCGCAAAAGGGTGTTGATGTTGGTTGGGGATTTGAGCGACTGGCTATGATAGTTCAAGGCACAAAAACTATTTTTGAAACGGATTTGTTTGAGCCGATTGCGCAACTGATAAAGGATAACTCTGGATCAGAAGATGTAAAAGGGATACGTATAGTTGCTGATCACGTTCGTGCCGCTACTTTTATGATTGCGGATGGGATTAAACCATCAAATACCGATCGAGGATATATCTTGAGAAGATTATTACGGCGTGCTCGGTATTATTATAATTCGCTAGGAGCTTACGATAAAGCGTTAGGAGAACTTGTTGATCATGTGGTTCCTATCTATAAAGAAACAAATTACGGATTAAATGGGAAAATACCTATCATCGATGAAATTATTACTTCAGAGGAAATGACATTTTCAGCTCATCTTGGATTTGGAAAAAAACTATTAGAGAAAATTATTAAGAATGATGGCCGTATTTCTGGAGAAAATGCATTTTTGCTTCATTCTACTTACGGTTATCCATTTGAACTCATACTTGATATTGCTAAAGAAAACAATATGGAAGTTGATGAAAATGGATTTCAAGAAAAACAGAAAGCCCATCAGGAAATCTCCCGGGCTGGGGTTGAGAAAAAATTCGGGGGGCACGGGCTTTTGCTGGACAATGGGGAATTGAAAGCCGCAAACGAAGAAGAATTGAAAAAAGTGACAAGGTTGCACACGGCAACGCATCTTTTGCAGGCGGCTTTAAGAAAAGTTTTGGGGGAAGGAGTAAAACAAGCAGGCAGCGACATCACTGCCGAGCGCACAAGATTTGATTTTACTTTTGAGAGAAAACTTACCGACGAAGAAATAAAAAAAGTTGAGGATTCTGTAAATTTCGCAATTTCGCAAAAATACGATGTGCAAAAAAAAGAGATGCCGCATGAAGACGCGATAAAATCGGGCGCCCTGCATTTTTTTAAGGAAAAATACCCCCCCATGGTCAATGTATATTCGGTGGGCAATTTCAAAACCGACCCGCCGGAAATTTTCTCAAGAGAGCTTTGCGGCGGCCCGCATGTCAAAAACACCTCCGAAATTGGCCGTTTTAAAATATTAAAGCAAGAACCCGTCGGCTCCGGCCTCCGCCGCCTCCGCGCAACAGTCTATTAATAAACCGTTGTTTTAAATCTTACCGTTTCACAGCCATAGCGGTCAAGTGGTACAATTTTTAATTGTTGTTAATTTGCTTATGTTAAGCTGAAATATTGTTTTAGATGCAATTCATTGTCAATTTGATGGGCGAGTATTGTTCGGACATACGGACGCAGATTGAAAAACTCAATTACAAAATCAACTTCACTACCGCATTCAAAAGGATGGACAAAAACGCTTTTTTGTAGTCTATAAAAACCCATGTTTTTTAATGCTTTTGCTAAGGCATCCCGCGCTTTTTTATGGCGCTCTGGAATGTCAAACAATATTATGCGCCATTTTTTATCCCATTTTTTCATTTCTGGCACCCTGATTGTGTCTATGTTGTAAGTTGTGGCCCTTTTGCGTCCTTGTTCTGTCAAAACGATGGTCGTAGTATCGTCTTTGTTTTCTTTAATATCAACAAGGCGCGATCTATACAAATTTCTTATTGTGCGTCTGAGAGTGTGCTGATTGATTTTCTGCCAATCTTTCTTTATTGTTTCTATGGTGCGCCAATATTGTTTTGGTGATCGAGCAAATCCTAAAACAACCCCTCCCAACAACAGCAGCAAAACTTTTTGAGCAGTTGGCCCGAGCCTTTTCTCTAAATATTTTTTTCTCATTGATTTATATATTCATATTTACTAGTTGCGTGGCTGTGGAAATCTTACCATTTCACAGCTATAGCGGTCAAATGGTAAGATTTTTGGGATGGTAATTTGGACTGGAGATAGTAATTTTGGGAGTTTTTTTGGGTGAACTTGAGGATTTGAAGGAAAAAAATGAAAGAAAAAAGCCGGGGCTAAAGATTTGCCTCGGCTGAATTGACCTTTTAATCTCAACCTTATCTGGCTATCGGATTTTCCTTACAAAGATCCCCGGAAAGTCATTGAAAAGCTTACCTAGTCTATTGTGTGGTTTCACTAACTGAGGATCTATCTTAAACACGAAGCGGAGTGTGAGCATAATTGTTGCCCTTATCACCACCGCAGCAAACAAACCAGCGATTCCTCCCAAGAGAAATGACTCTGTAAGAAACAGCACGGACATTCCAACCAAAAGTAGGGTTGGTAGCCACGATTCATCCAACAAGAAACGACTGAATTCAGGGATTGGCTTAAGCTTCCTGGGTTCTTCCTTGTGCTGATTTTTGTCCATAACTCCTCCGTGTGTGGTTTATTTCCAAGCTGCCGTGTAATTCGCTCGGCAACAAAGCGTTATCTCTGTTTTTTAAGCTAGCACACGACAAAAATCTTGTCAATAGTGACAAGTGGCGTGGTTTTGGTGCTATATTGTTGGTAGAATTTGTCCTGTTTCCGAAAGGATCGGAGGAATTTGAAAATGCGATATTTGGGACCGAGAACGGCGGCTTATTACGAAAGAATGCGAAAAGTGCTTTTTTCTACAACGGTTGAAGATTATAGACCGGTATTGAAGAAAGGTGAGGGTGTGCGTGTTCAGGATATTGACGGCAACGAATTTCTTGATTTCACATCGCAAGTTGGCAAGACAAGCACTGGCCACAGACCGGAAGAAGTTGTAAGCGCTATTTGCGAACAGACTAAGCATTTAATTGGGGTTATCGCCAACGATTTTCAATTTTCTTGCAAGCACAATACAGGAAGCCTTTTGGGAGAAGAAGTTTCTCCGGTGCGTCTCGCGGAAGAGCTGATTCGCCTGACTCCGGTGCCTCATCCGAAAAAAGTTATTTTTGATGTTTCCGGCGCGACTGCCGTAAACGCGGCCAGCAAGATTTGTGTGGCCGCAAAACCCAAGCGCGGTTGGTTCGGAGCTTTCAGGCTTGCTTTTCACGGACGGCACGGATTTAGCTTGGACATTTCCAGTTCCAAACAAATCCACAAATTTCTGCATCGGGACGGAATTCCGGTTTTGCGTTTTCCATTCCCAGCTCGCGGAATGCCGTTTGAAAGATATAAAACTGAATTTTTAAATACGATAAACGGATACAAAGACGCCATTAACGCCATTTTTGTTGAGATTGTGCAGGGCGAGGGGGGAATAAATATTCCGGAAATTAAGTCTTTGAATATGATCAGGCGTGAAATTAAGAAAATCGGAGCGCTTTTTGTGGCGGATGAAATTCAAACCGGTTTGGGAAGATGCGGGAAAATGTTTGCGTCAGAATATTTAAACGATCCGCCGGATATGATAATTCTTTCAAAGGCTCTTGGGGCCGGATTGCCGATAGGCGCGGTGGTTTCCAGATGCGATATTTTGCCGAACGGCGATATTCCAAAAAGCGCGCACTCCGGAACAATGCCAGCAGACCCTTTGGCTGTGGCCGCGGCGTTAGCCAATCTGCATTTAATTGAGGAAAAATGTCTTGTGCGAAATTCGGAAAAAATGGGGCGCTATCTTACGGAAAGTCTGCATCGGGTTGCTGATGGCAATCCTGTCGTGGTTGATATTGACAACCTTGGCGGGCTGATGGTGAGAGTTGAGATGGCATCCAGAGAGGCCGCTGAAAAAGTTATTTGCGCCTGCCTTTCCGAAGAACCCGGGCTTCTCCTTATAGAGGCTGGCCAGAAAACTATCCGCTTTATGCCCCCGCTAATTGTGACTAAAGAAGAAATTGATTTGGCGCTTTCTATTTTTGCAAAAGCTCTAAATTCACTAAAAAGCCCCCTATGGTGAAGTGGGGGTTTTTGTTATGCCGGAAATTTGTTACAATATAATTATGGCTTTTGGCTTTTTTAAGAAAGAGGGCGGCAAGACGCATATTTTGGCGATAGATTTGGGCACCGCCTCCATATCGGCAGCTATGGCTGTCAGGCAAGAAGGTAAAAAAACAGAAGTTTTGAAAGTTTTTAGATATCCAATAGATTTATTTGAATATCAAATAGCGGGAGGTGCACAGCTGCCGCATATTTTTAAAGAAGGATTTTTAAGGGTTTTTAAGGACGCCCATGTGATTTCTGACCACTTGGACGTTGTAGCAGTTGGACTTTCCGACCCGTTTTTTTTGGATAAAAAAAAGCAAAGAAAAGTTACGCGTTCCAATCCGGCCGCGGCGATTACCGCCGAAGAGATAAATTCTTTGGTAAAAACATCGGAAAGCGAAATCGCGGCGCAAAATTTGGCAATTGTACGGCGGAACATTTTAAATACGCAAGTTAACGGTTATGATGTTAGAAACGCATCGGGTTATAAAGGGAAGACTTTGGCAATAGAAATGATGTTTACTTCAATAAGCGCGACCTTGAAAGAATATATAGAGGGCGCGAAAGATAAATTTTTCCCAAAAAGCGCAATTTCTTATTACTCCGATGCCGCGATTTTCCGCGAAGCGCTGAGGGCCGCTGGAAATCTTTCCGAGCCGCGCATTGTAATTGACATAGGCGGAGAGGTGACAGGCATTTTCTTGGTCGACGATTTGATGTTTCAACACTACGGCGCGGCCGCTTTCGGCATACGCACCTTGGCGCGGAGAATTGCATCATCTTTAAAAATAGATGCGGCAGACACAGATTCTTTGCTGAAAAAATATACAGCCGGCACTTTAGACGATGCCGCTCAAGCGAAAATTTCAAGGATTATCGCTTCGGCTTTGGCTGATTGGTGGTTGTCTTTGAAAAATACGTTTAAACAATTTGCGGAAACGGCCGCAATGAAGAAAGTAATGCTTTCCGGCGGCGGCGTTGATTTTCCGGCCTTCCCCACGTTTTTAAAAGAGAATTTTAAAAAAGATTTTAACATTGAAGTTGACGTCCTGATTTTGCGCGCCGAAGTCTTTAAGGATTTTTTTGAGATAGCTTCTCAAAATTTGCTTTCCGGCGGCGGCGACATTGTTTTGGCTTCATTAGTTCTTCTTGCGCCATGGTGAACAATAAGGAAAATTTCAATCCAAATATTGTGCCGTCCAGCGGCAAACGGATTATTTCTGATGTAATTGTAACTCCCCAAAAAGAGATTGCTTCACGGTTTTTTCGCGAGCCCAATCCGATTATCAAGCCGCGCGCTCCAAAACGGAGAATTGGGCAAAAGAAAGCATTTTTTTCTTTTATGATTTTGCTTGTTTTTTTGCTTGGTTGGGGGACTCTGGGCGCGAGGATGGAGGTAATTTTATCGCCAAAAATAGTTGCCGCGCCGGTTGATAAGGCTTTGGCTTTAACTAAAATTCAGGGAAACGGCAAGCTTGTTTTTAGAACTTTGTCTTTGCCGGACGCCAGGAGCGGCGAGTTTAAGGCTACCGAAAAAAAATCGCAGGAAAGCCGCGCGGAAGGAATAGTGGTTATTTTTAATAAAGCCAAGGAATCGCAGGTTTTAATAGCCTCTACGAGGCTGGAGTCTTCCGATGGGAAAATTTACCGCATCCCGCGTACCATTGTTGTGCCCGCTTCAAAGCAGGAGGGCGGCAAAACTATTCCGGGCTCTGTAGAAATTACAGTTATGGCGGATAAAACCGGCAATGAATATAATTTGGGACTTTCAGATTTTACCCTGCCGGGACTTAAGGGCTCGCCGAAGTACGAGTTGGTTTTCGGAAGATCCAAAACGGAAATGCGGGGAGGCGCATCCGGCGAACAAACGGTTGTGGGGAAAAGCGATGTAAAAGAAGCCGCCGCTCAATTATTTTTGCAAGCAGGCCGCGAAGCCGCTAATTTGTTATTAAACAAGATCCCGCCCGGCGAGTTTTTGTTGCCGCCATCGGCAGAGTATGCCGCTTTAAATGAAAACTTAAATCCGGCTGTCGGCGCGATTGCGGAACGTTTTAAATTTACAATGGAAGGCGAAGTAAAGGGTGCCACTGTATCGCGCGGCGAGCTTGAAAAAGCGCTTTTTAAAGACAGCCCGGTTGTTTCCGGTTTGGATATTTCCAAGTTGCGAATTAAGAATCTTGATAAGCTGGATATTAAAATAATAGGTTATAAATTTGAAGCTGCTAATTTCAATGCGCTGATTTCGGGGAAGATGGAGATAGAAGGGGTGGTTGAACCAGATGCTGTTAAAAGTTTTTTGGAAGAGCGCGCTGTTTTAGACGCAGATTCGGTTTTAAGCGCTTTCCCGGAGCTTGCCAGAGCCGAGTTAAGGCTGCGGCCTTTTTTGGCAATGCCCTTTTATCGTTGGCTTCGCAGGGTCCCGACCCGTATTGACATTGTTTTAGAGTAAGTGCTATTTTGAGTATATGACCACGTTAACCATTCCGCGGCCGATGATAAAAAGCGACGATTTAGTTGTTTTGGGTCGCAAGGATTTTGAGCGGTTGGCGAAAGAAAACAAAGAGTTGCGTTTGGCGGTCAAAGCAATCGTAGTTGGGGAATTGGAATTGCGCCACGGCAAGACTCGGACTTTTAAGGATTTCCTGAAGACAGAGTTTCCCAAATATGCCAAAAGTTTCTAGCTCTCATACGACATCGCATTTTGAAGATCAATTTGAGAAATTACCAAAAAGCGTTCAGAGGATCGCGGTTAAAAAAATTCTCTTATTTGAAGAAAACCAGTTTCATCCAAGTTTAAATACCCATAAACTAAAAGGCCCATTGGCTAATTTCTGGGCTTTTTCTATAAGTAAGGACTATAGAGTTTTATTTAGGTTTCTAGAAAATAACGCGGTTATTTATTATGATATTGATACTCATGACATCTATAAATAGCGGTCGTATTGACATTGTTTTAGAAGGGAGTTAAGATGAAAGCTATTCACGTTTAATGGCTGCCTTGTCTAAAGATGCGCTTATAAAAGAGGGTCAAGTGATTGAGGCGTTGCCTTCGGCAACGTTCCGTGTTTTGTTGGAAGACGGCTCTGAAGTTATTGCGCACCTATCCGGCAAAATGCGGGTTAATTACATTAAAGTGCTGGTAGGAGACAGGGTTTTTGTTCAATTCAGCCCATACGACGCAACAAAAGGGCGGATTATAAAAAGATTATGAACTTATGAGAGTAAGAGCTTCGGTAAAACCAAGATGCAATAAGTGCAAGGTCGTACGCAGAAGCGGACGAGTTTTTATAACTTGTCCGAATCCGAAGCACAAACAGAGGCAAGGGTAACATGGTTAGAATCGCAGGAGTAAATATTCCGGATAACAAAAAGATACCAGTCGCGCTGTCGTATATTTACGGCGTGGGACAGCCTTTGGCTCTGAAAATTTTAATGTCCGCGAAGGTGGATCCGAAAAGGCGCGCCAAAGATTTGTCGTCCCAAGAAGTCGGGAGGCTCCGCGACATTATTGAAAAAGACCATAAAGTTGAAGGCGAACTTAGGCGCGAAATAATTTTAAATATTAAAAGATTAAAAGATATTAAGTCGTACCGCGGGCTTCGGCATGCGCGCGGTTTGCCAACCAGAGGCCAGCGGACAAAGACCAATTCGCGCACGAGGCGCGGCAATGTCCGCAAAACAATGATGTCTGGCAAACGCAAACTGGAGAAAAAATAAAGGAATTGGCCCACGCTCGGCGTGGTTGCCAAACCTTTACCCGCCTAAATTTTTTATAACAAATGTATTACAATAAACGATGATAAAACAAATAAACAATCAAACGAGATATATAATGCCCAGTAAAAAATTATGGCGGGTGCTCAATTTTATTAACTCGCTAAAGCTCGTATAAAATTGGCATGGGAAAAAAACGCATAATTCAAAAAGTTGATCTTACAACCGAAGCCGGCCGCGCTTCGGCAGTTAAGCTTACGCAGACAAAAAAGAAAATTTCCGAGGGTACTGCGCACATACTGTCAACTTACAATAATACAATTATTTCGGTTGCGGACCCGAGGGGAGATGTTGTTTTGTCGTCCAGCGCTGGCGCTTTGGGTTTTTCCGGCGCAAAAAAGGGCACGCCCTATGCCGCAACCAAAGTCGCGGAATTTTTAGGTGAAAAAGCCAAAGCGATGGGATTAAAGAATTTGAATATTTTAGTAAAGGGTGTTGGCGCGGGCCGCGATGCGGCTTTAAGGTCGTTGATCGCGCAAGGTTTTGATATTCATTCTATCCGCGATATCACGCCGATTCCCCATAATGGTCCGCGCCAGCCTAAACCAAGACGAGTATGAGAAGTATTGCAAATTGTAAAACTTGCAGGAGGCTTGGCATGTCCGTGTGCGGGCGCGAGAAATGCGCGTTTAAACGCAAGCCCTATCCGCCCGGGGTTCACGGTAAGGCATTTAGAAGAGGGCTGTCCGAATTCGGAGCCGAACTCAAAGACAAGCAGCGCGTTAAGTTTCTTTACGGCCTTCGTGAACGCCAATTTGAAAATTACGTTCTTTCCGCAATTGCGCAAAGCGCTATGCCGACCGACGAAGCAATTGTTGCAAAATTAGAAATGCGTCTGGATAATGTTGTTTACCGTTTGGGGTTCGCAAAAACTCGGGCTGCGGCAAGGCAGTTGGTAAATCACGGCCACATTACAGTTAACGGCAAACGGGTTAATGCGCCATCATACCAAACAAAAATCGGAGATGAGATTCGTGTGAAGCAATCAAGCGCGCAAAAAGCCCTGTTTGCAGATTTAAGCACGACGTTAAAAAAATATTCTGCGCCGGCTTGGCTGGAATTAAATAAAACAGATTTTAGCGGCAAGGCGGTTGCGAGGCCGCCGGCGGGAGATTTTATTAAGTCTTATAATTTAAGTTCAATAGTCGAGTATTATTCGCGTTAATTTTTTTAGAAATTTTTATGGATTACGAAATTGTTTTGCCGTCGCACACCCGAGTTGTTTCTGAAGAGGAACAGAAGGGCACTTATGAAATAGACAGCCTTTATCCGGGCTACGGGCACACATTGGGCAATTCTTTGCGCCGCATTTTACTTTCTTCTTTGCCCGGCGCCGCGGTGACCAAAGTAAAAATAGAAGGGGCTAGCCACGAATTCACCACACTTCCAGGTATTTTGGAAGACGTGGTGACGATTTTGCTTAATATAAAACAACTGCGTTTTAAGCTTCACGGCGAAGGTCCTGAAACTGCCACACTGGAAGTCAAAGGCGCCAAAGAAGTGAGGGGTAAGGATATCAAATGCCCGACGCAACTGGAAGTGTTGAATAAAGATTTGCATATTGCGACACTGACAGAGAAAAATTCGCGTCTCTCAATAGAGTTTACTGTTGAGCGTGGCATGGGCTTTGTGCCTTCCGAGGAGCTGATGAAAGACAAGGTGTCCGTGGGCGTGCTGGTGCTAGACGCGATATTTACGCCTATAAGGCGCGTAACTTACGAAATTGAGAACATGCGCGTCGGCGACCGAACCGACTATAACCGATTGAGGCTTTTTATTGAAACCGATGGCACGCTTTCTCCGCGGGAAGCCTTAAAATGCGCTTTGGCGGTTATGCGGAAACAAATTGAGCAGATTGAAACTTTTGAAGGCGAGATGGCTGCCATCGGTGCGGAGCAAACCGAAACAAAAATGAAATTGTCAGCCAGAACAAGTAAGGCTTTGGCTGCCGCCGGCCTTAGCTCGCCGGAGGCGCTCGCCCAAAAATCGGAGGCAGAAATTAAAGAACTTGAAGGAATAGGCGATAAAGCGGTTTCTGAAATAAGGAAAGCGTTGGCGAAATTGGGATTAGCATTAAAAGAATAAGCAACTGACTATGGCGCGCAAATTCCACCGTGAAAAAAAACAAAGGCGGGCGCTGCTCAAAAGCCTTGCGGTGGCTTTGATAATGAAAGGCAAGATTAGAACTACGCTGGCGCGGGCTAAAGAACTCCGTAGCACTGTTGAAGGACTGGTGACGCATGTCAAAAGGCATGCTGCTCCTGGCGCAGAATACCGCGAAATCAGAAAATTTTTACCTAAAGCCGCAGCCGGAAAATTAGTAAAAGAAATAGCGCCTAAACATAAAGACAGGAACGGCGGATACACAAGGATTATTAAATTGCTCCCGCGCTCGGGAGACGCGGCGAAAATGGCTTTTATAGAGTTCGTATAAAAAATTTATGAGCAAAGACATAATGATTGACGCTAAAGGGAAAAGATTGGGAAGGATAGCTTCTGGGACGGCTTTTGCTTTGCGCGGAAAAACCAAAGCTGATTTTTTGCCGCATAACACTGTTTTGCCCAAAGTGGTTGTAAAAAACGCCGACGCAGTTGATTTTTCCGAAAAAAAGCTGAAAGAGAAAAAATTTTGGAGATATTCAGGTTATCCCGGCGGAATGAAGCTCAAAAGCGCGCATGAAGTTGCTCAAAAAGACAAACGCGAAGTTTTGCGCCGCGCCGTTTTGGGGATGTTGCCGCATAACCGCTTGAGAAAAATTATGATTAAAAATTTAATAATTTACCATGGCGAAGACAAATAAGGAAAAACCCGCCCAGCCGCCAGCGAGGTATTTTGAAGCGGTCGGCCGCAGGAAAACTTCCGTTGCCCGCGTCAGGCTTTTTTCCGCAAAAGGCGGAAAGGAAAAAGAGCCAATTGATATCAATGTCAATAACAGGCCTCACACTTCTTATTTCCCGACTCCGACACTCAAAAAAATCGCAGAGGAAGCTTTGCGGGCCGCGCACGCCGATGGCAGTTACCGGGTTTCCGCCAAAATTTCGGGCGGGGGAATCCATTCGCAGGCGGAAGCCATGCGCCATGGCATTTCCCGCGCGCTTTTAAAAATTGATTCGGAGAACAGAAAAATTTTAAAACCGTTGGGATTCCTAAAACGCGATCCGCGAATGAAAGAACGCCGCAAATTCGGCCTCAAAAAAGCAAGAAAGGCCCCGCAATGGGCGAAACGCTAAGCGTTTCGATTGCCACGCTGAGCGTGGCGAAGAGATAGCTCTTGACACGGCAACCTTTAATATGCTATCTCTGATTTAGAGGAGGTGAAAAAATATGTCAAACCCGGTTGATAGAGTCGCGGCGGCAATTTCTAAGGTATGCCGCCAAAAAGAGAAAGAGGCGGAGAGGATGTCGCAGGCCAACGAACCTGTGAACATTGTGGACGGAAGTTATTTTAAAAAGCTTGAAGCAGAGCTTCAGCTTGCATGCCGCACAGCTCTTGAGCACGAAAAGGAGTAAAAATGGCTGATTGGAGAGATGGAATAACTTTTCCGATGCCAAGAATCTACGTTCCAGACGAAGATTTTATCGGCAAAAAAGTTACATTGCGCAGATGTGAATTTCATGATCATTTGGATCCGGCGGAGGGGTACACCAGAGAAGAAGTCAGTTTGACTGGGAATTGCAATTGCGAATTAAAAGGCAAGCCTCTGACTATTACTGGAATGAAAGAAACGCTTCGTGCAAACTTTTATCACAGCACTTGCTATACAGTCGCGGAATCTCAAAACTTGGTTCACGAATTTGAATTTTCTGATGAAGATGAAAAGCCTGAAGTAATTACTGGATATATTATTGAAGGAGAGCCAAACAAATTTCTTACAGCAGGATTTAATTATGCCGAGAAAAAAGATGTTGCCGAGGGCTGTTAACCTGGGAAGAGCTCCGAGAAAAAATTCTTATAAAGTAAAGCTGTAAAACCCGCCAAAACCAAAAGCGCCCGATTAGGGCGCTGTTTCGTTGCTAAATTTGCAATAGAAACCGTTTAGGTGTTTATAGCGTTAGCAGTCTTGTATTGAGAGTGCTAATTTGTTAAGATGGATATAATTCAAATCAATGCCACTTTTAGACAGCCGAAAAGAGGATATTTTGGGGTTTGTTGTGCGGGATTTTGTCCGGACGGCTTTTCCGGTTTCTTCCAATGCCGTGTTCGGAGGTTTGAGGCTGGAGGTAAGTCCGGCTACCATCCGTAATATTATGCTGGAGCTGGACGATATGGGATATCTTTACCAGCCGCACACTTCCGCGGGCCGCGCCCCCACGGAAAAAGGGTATCGCTACTTTACTCTGCATTTAATGTCTGTAAAACAGCCGGAAGTTGAAATGAGGACGCGGCTGGATAAAATTGTTGAGAATATGGAGCGGGAAACAGACTCGGCTTTTGAGGAGCTTTCGCGCGCGCTGTCCAGCCATCTTAAACTTTTTTCCGGAATTGGCCTTTTGGATGAAGATGAAAAAATTTTTGGGAAAGGGCTTTCCGAAGTTTTCCGCGCTCCGGAGTTCGCAGAGCCAAACTTGGCCGCGGAATTCGCAGATTTTGCGGAAAACATTGAAGAAAATTTGCTGGATTTAAACAGGCGCGGAGTAACAGAGCATGATCTTGAGCCGACTTTCCATGTTAGCGGTTTCGGGATGGCAAGCGTGTTTTTTGACGATGACGAGTTTGGCAGATGCGCTGTTTTTTCAGCAGGACCCAAAAGGATGAATTACGAAAAATCTGCTTCCGTATTAAAATACACGGCAAAAGATATTAAGAGTAAAAATAAAAAAAATGCCAGACGAAGAAATAATTGAAAACGAAGTTGTAGAAGAGGAGGGGCTGGGCGATAAATTAAAAAAGTTGCGCGAAGAATTAAAACTTTGCCACAAAGAAAAATCGGAGTATCTAGCGGGCTGGCAGAGGGCGAAGGCGGATTTTATAAACGCAAGAAAAGACGAAGAAAAAGCCAGAGCAGAATTCGCCAAATTTGCCGCGGAGAAAGTTTTAGGGGAGATGCTGGCTGTAGCTGATTCGCTGCTTGCCCGCCACAGCTTTAGCGAAGGCGGGGAGGATCCGATTTACAATCAATTGCTTGATATTTTTAAAAAAGAAGGCGTTGAGCCGATTGAGGCGCTCGGTAAAGGGTTTGATCCGCTTTATCATGAAGCTTTAGAACAGGTTGAGGTTCCCCAAAAAGAAAAAGACGGGACGGTTTTGGAAGAGATGCAAAAAGGGTACACTATTTATAACAGGGTTCTGCGGCCAGCTAAAGTAAAAATCGGAATTTATAAAAATATATGAATAAAGAGGAAACAACTAAATATATTCCGGAAGAATCAGAATCAAAAATAAATGTTGATTTTGACGCGCTTATTGCGGAATGCGACAGATTGCGAAGCGTGCCCAAAATGTCGCCGAAAGAAATTCATTATGTCTTGAAACAATATGAAAAAATCAATTCCGAATCAGTGGACACCGCATTTGAAGCGGACAAAAAATTACTTTCTTTAGTGGTGGATAGGATAGCAAAAGAATGCGGAGAGACAGGATCTTTGTCTATTTATGATAACGCAATTCAGCTTATAACCAAAAAATCCATTAAGAAGTTTGAAGAAATATTTGCGGAAAGCCCTCTTACGTCTGCAGTGTTTTTCCCTACTATGGGCGCCATTGGCTTCAGAGGGGCGGATGCCATGCGGTTACACAATCCAGGCTATTTGATTTACTCATTGGCGTCTTTTGGATCAGTCACGCAATTACAAAGTTTGCATCACGAGTTTATTCATAGCAAACAAAGTTTTTTGCCCGAAGAAGAGGCGCTAATAGCTTTAAAAAATGACTTAAACGAATCGTGTTGGCATATTGCATATTATGTGTCTCGAGCTTTATTGGGCTTAGGCCAAACAAAAGCCCAAAGAGGAATCGGGCGATTGAAAGAAAAGATTGCCGCAAAAGAAGAATTGGCGGAAACACATGCGTATATAGGAACTGCCAGACGAGATAATTTACAACTTTCATTTTCTGATTTTTTGAGAGACATGCAAACCGGCTACAGCTTCGGCGGGGAACCGAAAGAGATTGACCGGCTCATTTTAGCCAATTTTGAAGTAAAACGCCTTTATGCGCTTGGTCTTTCTGATGAGGAAATCGGCTTGCTGGTTCGCGACGCCAAGTGGGATTATAAAAAGAGGCGCTACGATATTTTAGATGAAAAAGCCGCGCAGATTATGAAAGAAAAGGATTTGGACGAGGAAGATGTTGACAACTTGGTTTTGGCAGACGACCTAAGGCGGCAAATTTTTATAAACAAAACGCAACTTATCGCGCAAGATGAATTAAAAAAGGCCGTAAAAAACTTGCAAAAATAATTATTAAATTATTAAAAAATTAATTAAAACAAAACTATGAGTAAAATTTTAGGAATAGACTTGGGGACGACTAACTCGGCGATGGCGATTGTTGAGGGGGGTGTCCCGAAAATATTGGAAAACGCGGAAGGGGCGCGGACAACGCCTTCAATTGTGGCGTTTTCAAAATCGGGAGAAAGATTGGTCGGGCTTTTGGCGAAAAGGCAGGCGGTGACCAATCCCAGAAACACTATTTTTTCGGTAAAACGCTTAATCGGAAGGAAAGCGAGCGATGCGGAAGTGAAACGCGACAAAACCTTGCTCCCTTATGAGATTAAGGAATCCGCTAACGGCGGGGTGGAGGTTAAGATCAATGAAAAGTGGTACCGGCCGGAAGAGGTCTCCGCAATGATTTTGGCTAAATTAAAAGCGGACGCGGAGGCGAAACTCGGAGAAAAAATTGAAGATGCAATAATTACCGTGCCGGCTTATTTTGACGATTCGCAGAGACAAGCGACTAAGGCGGCCGGCGAGATTGCCGGGTTTAAAGTAAAAAGAATTTTAAACGAGCCGACCGCGGCTGCGCTGGCTTACGGCCTCAATAAAAAGCGGAACGAAAAAATCGTGGTTTATGATTTTGGCGGCGGGACTTTTGATCTGTCTGTTTTGGAGATCGGTGACGATACAATAGAAGTCCGCGCAACCGGCGGAGACACTCATTTGGGCGGGGATGATTTTGACCAAAAAATAATCCAGCATATCGCCGCGGAATTTAAAAAAGAATCGGGCATTGACGTAACTAAAGATGTTTTGGCGCTTCAGAGGCTGAAAGAGGCCGCGGAAAAAGCCAAGCATGAACTTTCAACCGCAATTGAGACGGAAATAAACATCCCATTTATCACATCCGACGCCTCCGGGCCGGTGCATCTTCAGCAGAAAATGGCGAGAGCCAAACTGGAGGATTTGGTGCGCGACTTTTTGGATAAATCTTTTGAGATTACAAAAAATGTCGTTCGGGAAGCGAAATTTGAACTAAAAGACATTGATGAAATTGTGTTGGTGGGCGGACAGACAAGGATGCCCGCAATTCAGGAAGGAATTAAAAAACTTTTTGGCAAGGAAGCTAACCTTTCCATTAACCCGGACGAAGTTGTTGCTGTTGGAGCGGCGGTTCAGGGTGGAATTTTGCAAGGGGACGTAAAAGACGTTTTGCTTTTGGACGTGACCCCTCTTTCTTTGGGAATTGAAACCTTGGGAGGCGTTATGACAAAAATTATTGAAAAAAATACGACGGTGCCGGTTGCGCGTTCGCAGGTTTTTTCAACTGCGGCTGACAACCAAACCTCGGTTGAAATCCATGTTTTGCAGGGCGAGCGCGAGATGGCTGGCGACAACAAAACTCTGGGACGGTTCATTTTGGACGGAATCCCGCCTTCTCCGAGGGGTATGCCGCAAGTTGAGGTATCTTTTGACATTGACGCCAACGGCATTTTATCGGTGAAAGCTAAGGACAAAGCCACAAACAAAGAGCAGTCCATCCGCATAGAGGCCTCCACGGGGCTTTCTAAAGACGAAATTGAAAAAATGAAGAGAGACGCCGAGGCGCATGCGGACGAAGATCGCCAGAAAAAAGAGCTGATTGAATCCAAAAATCGCGCGGATGCGCTGGTTTATACAGCGGAGAAATCTTTGCGAGACGCGGGGGACAAAGTTGAACAGGCGATAAAAGACGAAGTTAATCAAAAAATAGAAGCGCTTAAAAAAGCGAAAGAGGGAAACGATATTTCCGAAATCCGCAACGCCGAAACCGCTTTGGCACAATCCCTCTCAAAGATAGGAGAAGCGATGTATAAGCAGGGCGGCGCGCAAGGCGAAAAACCCGAAGAAAAAGGCCCGGACATTAAAGATGCCGATTTTAAGGAGGAGGGCGATAAGTAAATTATGAAACGAGTTTTTATAGTTCATGGTTGGGATGGCTATCCGGAAGAGGGATGGTTTCCGTGGCTTAAAAAAGAACTTGAGTCGAAAAACTTTAAGGTTTTTGTTCCGCAACTTCCTGATTCCGCAAATCCGAGGATTGAGAAATGGGTTCCAGCTCTTGCGGGCACCGTTGGTGTTGCGGATGAGCAGACCTGTTTTGTTGGGCATAGTATTGGTTGCCAAACCATCGCTCGATATCTAGAAACCTTGTCTGAAGGACAAAAAGTTGGGGGCGCGGTGTTTGTTGCTGGTTTTTTTGAGCGAGTGAATCTTGAAGAAGATTTTAATGTGCAAGAAACTAGCCGCTTATGGCTTAAAGCGCCGCTTGATTTTAGTAAAGTGAAATCGCATTTACCAAAAAGTATTGCCATTTTTTCTGATAATGATCCGTATGTTCCGCTCGATAACCAAAATGATTTTCGAGAAAAATTAGGTTCGGAGATTATTGTAGAGAAATCAAAGGGTCATTTTAGCGGCCCGAGCGACGGCATTACTAAATTGCCAGTTGTTTTAGAATCTGTTTTGAAATTATGAAAGACTATTACGAAATTTTGGGGGTGGGGAAAAATGCGTCTCAAGACGAGATTAAGCGCGCGTACAGAAAGTTGGCGCATGAGCATCACCCCGATAAAAAAGGGGGGGATGAGAAAAAGTTTAAGGAGATAAACGAGGCTTATCAGATTTTGGGAGACGAGCAAAAACGCCAGCAGTATGATAGGTTTGGCAAGACTTTTGCCGGAGGCGGCCAATCCGGCTTTTCCGGATTTGAAGGCTTTGACTTTTCAAATTTTGGAGGTGGGTTTAACGCGGACCTAGGCGATATCTTCGAAGATTTTCTTGGCGGGCTTGGCGGATTTTCCGCCCGAGGCGGACAAGGGCGCAGGCGCGAACGGGGCAGCGATATTTCTTTGGGTATTGACGCATCGTTTCAGGAATCCGTTTTCGGCGGGAGACGGAGCGTTGTTATTGAAAAAACTTCAAAATGTGAGATCTGCGGCGGCAACGGCGCAGAACCCGGAACTAATCTGAAAAAGTGTGCGACTTGCCAAGGCACAGGTACCGTCCGCGAGATGCGGCGTTCGCTTTTCGGAGCGTTTACAGCGCTTTCGGAATGTTCTCATTGCCGCGGCAGGGGAGAATCACCGGAACGCGCATGCAAACATTGCCGCGGAGCCGGGATTTTAAGAAAATCCCAAGGCGTGGAAATTATGATTCCTCCGGGCATTCGCGACGGAGAAGCAATCAAACTTACAGGTTTAGGAGAAGAAGTTCAAAGAGGACAAGCAGGAGATCTTTATGTTAGGATTCACGTTTTACCGCATCATATTTTCAGGCGCGAGGGGTACGATATTTTGATGGATTTGCATCTGCCGCTTTCAAAAATGCTTTTGGGCGGAGAAGAAATGATAGAAACACTGGAAGGAAAAATTTCGGTGCGTATTCCGGAGCTTTCCAAAGTGGGAGATTTTCTGCGTCTTCGCGGAAAGGGGGTTCCAAGGGGCAGGGGAAGAGGGGATTTGTTAATAAGGCTTTTTCCCAAGCTTCCCAAAAAGCTCACGCCGCGGGCAAAAGAAATACTTTCGGATTTGGAGAAAGAGGGGTTATAATGTAACTTATGGCATACTTATCTTTATTGAAAAACCCGGCGTGGGATATGGTGTTTGTTTTTATGCTGGTTGCGGCAGGATTTTTTTGGGGCATTTCCGGCGGCAAGAAAAAAATGGCGATGGGTATTGTTGCGATTTACGTTCTTACGGCTCTCTTCCCGTTTGTGTCGGTTGATTACCTTGCTTCCGGGCGCGCGCCAAACGAAGCCTTTATGTTCGGGGCAGGAGCGTTTTTGATTCTTTTGGTTCTGCTGGCGTTATTTTTGCTGCGCGCTTTCCGCGGCGTTTGGAAAGAAGACGGCGCTTGGTGGGAAATTCTGGTTTTTGCGATTTTGGCAGCTGGGTTTTTAATGACTTCCCTGATCGGTCTTGCCCAGCCGTCTATCGCAAAAAATAATTTTTTAAACCTTTCTCCATTAACTCTCAAACTCTTCGCCGACCCAATCATCGCCAAATGGTGGACAATCCTCCCGATTTTCGGCGTGATGTTTTTGTAGCGCACGAATGTCGGCACTAGCTAGTTTTGCGGCCCAAATAGAAAATAAAAACAAAATCTGCCGGCTCCGATTCCCGCTGAAGTTCTCTTTATTGGCGCTTGTTTTTGGAGATTATGGTAGGCAAAGCCATCAGAACAATGGTCAAAGCAATGATAGCCCCGATAAGATAAATGATGAGCATGCTATTCATACTTATATTTTAGCTGATAACCAACCGTGCTTCAGATAATTTTAATCCCATAGAATTTTATTCTAGCGCCTTGCTAACAACAGTCAAATAAATAGCCTCTCGCGCGTGTGGATAAACCCGTTGGGGGGGGGGCGTTATATGATACAATGAATTTATGGTGAATTTTCGGATAAAATTAGCTTTGTTTTTAGTGATTTTCCTCTCTCTCTCTCTCGCACAGGCCAATGCCGCTTTTGACTTTTCTTTTGCCAATCTTTCTCAATCCAACTCTCTTGCCTCCGTATGGGAAAATGTAAAAGACGACATACAAGACTCATGGGAAAACATAAAAGAGTGGCTACTTCCCGCTCCGCCGCCCCCATCAACCCCGCCAGGCGAGCAAAAACCGTCGCCCTCATCAACGCGCGGGAAAACATCCAATGTTGAATCCCCAAAAACATCGGATGTTGAGGAGCGCGTTTTCCCGGGCAACGATTTCGAAGAAGAAAGCAAGACAATCACATCTGAACAACCTCTCGCAACCGAGCGCGCTCCGGAACGCGTCACAGTTTCCACTAACGGAATTACAGAAGCTCGTCTTTTGCAGTCGCTCAATGCCTTGCGCGAAGAGCTATTGGATCGCTTCTCGCAGATTATCGTCTCCGCGCCCGCGCCGCTTACATTTCATGGTCCTGCGGAAACAACGCCTGCTTCCGTCGCTATGCTGGCTTTATCCCAAAGAATCAACAACCTATCCGGCAGTTCCAATTCCCCGCTTACCATCTCCGGAGCAACTTTCTCCGGCTCCAATACTTTTAGCCTTACGGATGCCGATGTTCCCGACGGCATCACTGCTTCCAGCTATCTCCCGCTTTCCGGAGGCACGCTCTCGGGCGCGCTTACCGGAACCAATCTTACTCTCTCCGGCAACCTCACCGTTTCCGGAGCTCAAACTCTTTCCGGCGCCATCACTATTCCCTATCTCACCGCGACCTCCACCACCCAGCCCTCCACTTTCGCCTACAACGTCGGCATCGGGACGACGAGTCCGTGGGGGTTATTATCAGTACATCCCGACGGGATTACCGGTCCCGCTTTTGTGGTCGGTTCATCAACTGCAACAAACTTTATCGTAACTAACGGCGGCAACGTCGGGATTGGGACGACGAGTCCGACGGCGCTATTGCATGTGGCGCATACCACCGATATTAGTAAAACCTTAATTAACGCAACTTATCTCGGTTTCTCCAAATTTAAGTTGAGATACGATGAGGGTTCTAATTACCACATTTTGGAAATCTTTAACAGCACGCTTGCTGGGTTTGGTATTACTCTTAATGCAACAGATTGGACCAGTCGCACTGTGACAATACGGGGACATATTGATGCTTCGATACCGCTGACCGTTCAATCTAATGACAACACTCCATCACTTGACATTTTCCAGGTGCGCAGGAGTGGCACTCTAATAGACCTTGTGGTTAATTCAAGCGGCTTTGTAGGCATAGGCACATCCACCCCAAATTGGCTCCTGCAGGCGGCTGGAACGCGTCCGTTTTTTACCCTCTCCGACACCGCGGCGGGAACGGATTTGAAACATTGGTATTTGTCATCTCAAGGCGGCAATCTGTATGTGGGCACCACCACCGATGCCTATGCCACCACCACCAATTATCAAGCATTGACTATATTAAATAACGGCAACGTCGGCATCGGGACGACGAGTCCATGGCGCACCTTTTCGGTGGCGGGGACGGTGGGATTCTCTTCTACCCTAACTTCTTCTGCAACGGGAGATTACCTTTGCATAAATACCGACACATACGAGGTCTCAAGAGGCGCGGGAAGCATCTGCACCACTTCTTCCGAAAGATACAAAGAGAATTTTGAAGAACTCGCCTACGGACTGGATTCCGTACTCAAACTTCACCCAATCTCATTTGAATACAAGCCCGAGCTTAATATCGGCCCAGGCCGCAGAATCGGTTTCACTGCCGAGGAAGTGATTAATGTCATTCCCGAAGCGGTTGTGCTTGATAAAGAAGGTCTGCCCAGCGGGGTTGAATACGAAAAACTAACCGCGGTTTTGGCAAAAGCCATACAGGAGCTTTACCAAAAAATTATCTCGCTTTTTGATAAAGACAAGGAGCAAGATCAGCGCATCGCTGAGCTTGAAGCGCGTATAAATGCTCTGGAGGGAGGAGCGCCGGCGGCGGATACCTCCGCCTCCGCCGAGGCTTCGGCGGACAAGGAACCCCCGACCATCACCATCAACGGCAACAATCCCGCGAGAATAGAAGTCGGCGCGGCATACAGCGACCTTGGCGCAACCGTCACTGATAATGTCAATGACAATCTCGGTATTGAAATGTTTGTCGGAGAAACGCCCATGGAGCAGGCATATATTGATACGAGCGAACCGAATACTTACCACATCACTTACCGCGCAACCGATCAGGCGGGTAATGTCGGCGAGGCGGTGCGTACGGTGGAGGTGTATAGCCAAGCGACAACAACTTTATCCGAAATCCCGTCTCCGTAAAAAATTATTTTTCTATAATCCGCCCACCAGGAATCGAACCTGGAACCTTCTCCTTTCCGCCAAAGGACGGATCAGCCTCCGGCTGAAAAAGGGAGCTGCTTATAGAAACAGCGCTTTCTCCGCCCACCAGGAATCGAACCTGGAACCTTCTCCTTTCCGCCAAAGGACGGATCAGCCTCCGGCTGAAAAAGGGAGCTGCTTATAGAAACAGCGCTTTCTCCGCCCACCAGGAATCGAACCTGGAACCTTCTCCTTTCCGCCAAAGGACGGATCAGCCTCCGGCTGAAAAAGGGAGCTGCTTATAGAAACAGCGCTTTCTCCGCCCACCAGGAATCGAACCTGGAACCTTCTCCTTAAAAGGGAGCTGCTCTGCCAATTGAGCTATGGGCGGAGGAAGCGCTGTGCTTCCACTACTTAGCTTTTTAATATTTCATCCAAAAACTTTCTGCCAACGCCGGATTTCAAAAAATTTTCACGCTTTCGAGCATTCGTCTTATCGGCACAACTTTCTTGATACACCAACTCAAACGGCCCGTTTCTTCTCGTGAATTTATTGGAACCATAGTTGTGTTTCTTTAACCTTTCCCCTGGCAATAAATCTGTGCTTCCTACATAACGCTTACCATTTTTTAAACTTTTTAATACATATATGTACGACATATTTTCTTAGCGTAACCTTCTCCTTTCCGCCAAAGGACGGATCAGCCTCCGGCTGAAAAAGGGAGCTGCTCTGCCTCCGCCAGCCGGCGGATGAGCTATGGGCGGATGATTTATTTTAACCCTTTTGGCTAATTTGGGCAAGCTTTGCGTTTTCCGTGCGCACTGGTATACGCTTGAGGTAGAGAACCTATTAAAATGAGGTTAAAATGAGCCGAAAAAGGATATTAATGTGCGGACCGCCGGAACATTACGGGGTTAAGTACGAGATCAACCCGTGGATGAAAAAGAGCAATCAGCCTGATCGCGCAAGGGTCGAAATGCAGTGGCGATCTTTGAAAGACGCTCTTGAAAGAAGCGGCGTTTGGGTGAGCCTTGTGGGGCAGCTGCCGAATTTTCCTGACATGGTTTTTTCCGCAAATGCCGGAATTTTTAATCGGAACAAAAACACCGTCCTGCTTAGCCGTTTCCGTTATCCGGAACGGCAAGGCGAGACGCCGGCTTTCCGTGACTGGTTTTTGTCGCAAGGTTTTAATTTTAAAACTTTACCTTCGGGGATTTTTTTTGAGGGCGAGGGCGACGCGCTGGTTTTTAAGGATAAGCTTATCTGCGGATACGGCTTCAGGTCTGATGAAGCCGGCGGCGTGCTCGCCGCGGAATTTATGGAGTTGGAGCCGATTACTTTGCGGCTTATAGATCCGCATTTTTATCATTTGGATACTTGTTTTTGCCCGATTCCGGAAAAGAATTTGATAATGTATTATCCGCCCGCTTTTGATAGCGCATCATGTTACATCATTGAAACTCTCGGAAATATTATTCGTGTTTCCCAAAAGGACGCGCTTGGTTTTGTTTGCAATGCCGTTGTGTTGGATTCCAAACTGATTGCAACACAGGTGAGCTTAGAACTTAAGATTGAGCTTAAAAAACACGGCGTAGAAACAGAAGGAGTCAATCTTTCCGAATTCATTAAAGCCGGCGGCGCGGCCAAGTGTTTGACATTATTTATATGATGTGTTAAGTCTAAAGAAGGGGGAGGCGGTTCAAAATGCAGAAAAAAATTTTGCTGACTGGCGGCACGGGTTTCATAGGAAGTCACATTGCTGCAAGATTGCTGCACAACGGATGCTATGTTTATTTTTTGGCAAGGCACGATGTCAGGTTTTCTGCCGAAGAACGCGTTTTGCGTTCTATGGCACCACTTTCAGCTATGCAGAGAAATCAATACTCGGTTTTGGAGTGTGACATAACATCTGACATTGCGAATATTAGCCTACAAGATGTGGACGAAGCATGGCATTGCGCGGCATCATTGTCATTTAAAGACGAAGATCGTATAGAAACACTGGCAACGAATGTCGGTGGAACAAAAAACCTTCTTGAGCTTTTGGACAAAGTTGGAGTCAAAAGGTTGCATTTTATCAGCACTGCGTACGCATCCGGTCCAAAGTTTAATAACCCTTACGAAGAAAGCAAATCATTATCTGAAGAGTTGGTGCGCAAGTGGTCTTCAGATTCAAACAGTCAGTTTACTATCTATAGGCCATCTATAATTGTCGGTGATTCTCAAACTGGCTTTGCTTCTAAATTTGACGGCTATTATACTTGTGCTCGCAGTTTTCATTTGATAAAAAAATTTTTAGGCACGGATTTGAAAAGAAATCCTCGTAATTATGATGAATCAGGCGTGTATTTTGATGGCGACATGCTGCATATGCCGGTTGCGTTTCCAGGGCTTCCGGAAACGCTCGTCAATCTTTTACCGGTCGATGTGGCTGTAAAAAGCATCATTGCTTGTTCTTCCGAAAGCGGCATGTTTTATATCACCAATAACATATCTATCAAGCTCAAAAAGCTTGTGAAAATGAGTATGGATGTGCTTGGGATTTGCGATGTGTATGTTGGCGAGGCTCCGACAAACTCCAGCCCCGCTCTTTTGCGGCTCAATACACAAATTAAGCATGCTTCCAAATATTATAGTCCTTATGCTTTTTATGGGGATTGCCCGACGTTCAATTGGTCCTCAACAACGCGAGCGCTGGGTAGGCCGATCCATTTTCCGATAACCGAGAAATTCATTAGGACAATCCTCGGTTATGCAATAGAGGTCAATTTCAAGGGTTAGCTATTACAAAAGGCTGCCCTTTTTTGTTAGAATAAGAATAACTTATATGAATATTTTTGCGCTTTCAGGGTTGTTGACGGTAATGACTGGTTTGCCCATTGCAGCATTTGTTTATTGGGCTGGCAGCGACAGGGTCTCTGACAGAATTTGGGCGTTTTTTGTTTTGGCGGTAAGCGGTTTTGGTTTTGCCACTTACAAGATTGCGCTTTTGCAGGATGCAGCGGCGGCGCTTATTTGGTGGCGCATCTCGATGTTTTTTGTGATTTTGATACCTGTATTTTTTTATCATTACATACAGCATTTTTTAGACGTCAAAAATCGCATAGGTCTGTTTTTTATTTACGCAAGCGGGTTTTTTTTCTTAATTTTCAACTTCACTGATTATTTCGTGAGAGATATGAAGTTTGTTTTCGGATCGTTTTATTACAATACCAATCCAACGCCTTTGTACACGGCTTTTGTGTTGTGGCTTTTGGGTATAGTTTTTTATTCGCATTATCGCTTATGGAAAATTTATGGCCGAAGTTCCGGAGAGAAAAAAAATCAGATAGCTTATTTTTTTCTTGCTACCGCTGTTGGCTTCAGTGGAGGCGTTACGAGTTTCCTGCCGATATTCGGCACGAATTTCTACCCGTTTTTGAATCTGACCGTGCCTTTATACCCGATCATAATGACATATGCCATTTTGCGCCATCATCTTTTCGGAATAAAAGTTTTCGCCACAGGCTTGCTGACAGGCGTTATATTATTAGTTTTACTGTTTCAAATATTTTTTTCGCAAACGCTAAGCGAATTTATACTGCGCACGCTTTTCTTTCTGATTATTTTTTGGTTTGGAATTTTGCTCATTCGCAGTGTTTTGCTGGAAATCCGCACTAGGGAAGAAATTGAGCGGCTGGCAAAAAATTTGGAAGAGGCTAACGCAGAGCTAAAAAAATTTGATGCCGCCAAATCGGAATTTATTTCTTTGGCCGGACATCAATTGCGCGCGCCTCTTACTGTAATCAAGGGCTATACGTCAATGCTTCAGGAGGGCTCTTTCGGCGAATTGAACAAAAAAGCGGTGGAAGCGTTGAATCGCGTGCTGTTGTCTATAAATAACCTCATTAAATTGGTTTCAGAACTTTTGGACCTTTCCAGAATAGAAGCCGGACAGCTAAAATATGATTTTAAAAAGATGTTTTTAGATGATGTAATTGATGATGCGATAAAAGAACTTGCGGAAATTTCAAAAGAAAAGCGGATAGATGTTCAATTTAAAAACGAAAATAATAAAACCTTCAGCGTGTTCGGTGACCCCGCTAAATTATATGAAGTCGTAATAAATTTGCTGGATAATGCTCTTAAGTATTCAAAAATTGGTTCGGTGGTTGTGACCCTGCGGCCGCGATCAAAAAGATTGGCGCTTTCAGTCGCCGATAACGGAATTGGAATTCAAAAAGACGATATTTCCAAACTTTTTCAAAAATTCGGCAGAACGGAGATGACCAAAAAAGACCAGCCTGACGGCATGGGTTTGGGGCTTTATTTTGCAAAAAGAATCGTGGACGATCACAGCGGCCGCATTTGGGTTGAATCTGAAGGGATTGGCAAAGGCAGTACCTTTTTTGTAGAACTTCCTGTAGCATAGATTTATGCGGACTCTTACCAAAGACACAATAAATAAAATAGGCGAGACCGTCATATTGATGGGCTGGGTTGGCGGAAGGCGCGACCACGGCAAGCTTATTTTCATTGACCTTCGGGACAGGTGGGGGATGGTGCAGATCGTGTTAAGTCCGAAAAATCAGGAGCTTTTAAAATTGGCAGACAAGTTGCGGTCGGAATGGGTAGTGAAAATAGAGGGCGTTGTTAAAGAGCGACCGGAGGGGATGAAAAATCCGGAACTTGCCACTGGCAACATTGAAGTTGAAGCAACCGGGCTGGAAATCTTGGCGGAAGCCAAAACGCCGCCTTTTGATGTTGCAAGCGACGGCCGCGAAATAGGGGAGGATAACCGCCTGAAGTACAGATATTTGGATCTGCGGAGGCCGCGTTTGCTAAAGAATTTATCAGTGCGCGATAAAATAATTTCTTTTATCCGCGATTATCTGCATAAAAAAGATTTTATAGAGGTGGAAACGCCCATTTTGACTAAATCCACGCCGGAGGGAGCGCGCGACTATGTTGTGCCTTCTCGGCTCCACGCTGGCAAATTTTATGCTCTTCCCCAAAGCCCGCAGCAATATAAACAGCTTTTAATGGTTGCCGGGCTTGAGCGCTATTTCCAAATAGCTCGGTGTTTCCGAGACGAGGATACAAGAGGCGATCGCCAGCCGGAGTTCACCCAGCTTGATATTGAGATGAGTTTCGCTGAAGAAAAGGACATTTTGGATTTGGTGGAAAATTTATTTACGGAATTGGCGCGAACGCTTTTTCCAGAAAAACATATCACCGAAATGCCGTTTCCACGTCTGCCGTATAAAGAAGTGATGGAAAAATATGGCACGGACAAGCCGGATTTAAGGAAAAACAAGGAAAACAAGGACGAACTGGCCTTTGCTTTTATTGTTGATTTCCCGATGTTTGAATGGAAGGAAGAGGAAAAAAGATGGGACGCAGTGCATCATCCTTTTACAAAAATAAGATCTGCCGACTGGCGGACCGAAATCAAAAAAGAGAACGCCAAAAACCTTATGGCGCATCAGTACGATTTCGTTTTGAACGGCTATGAGATAGGCGGGGGCTCAATCCGCGAACATAGCCCGGAAATTTTGGAAAAAGTTTTTGAAATTATTGGAAATAAAAAAGAAGATATCCGGCGGCAATTCGGGCACATTCTGGAGGCGTTTGAATATGGCGTTCCACCGCACGGAGGCATCGCGCCGGGGATTGACCGGATTTGCATGATTTTGGCAGGGGAGCCGAACATCCGCGAAGTAATCGCTTTTCCCAAAACCGGCGACGGCAGGGATCTCATGATGGATTCCCCCGCGGAACTCACAAAAGAACAGCTCAAAGAGTTGCACATCAAAGCAGAAAAAGAAAAAAATGTAAATTAATAACCACTATGATATATCATAGTGGTTTGACACGGCCCATTTTTTTATTGCGTTTATTCTATAGCCGTTTTCACTTATGGTGTGGGGGTAAATCTTGAAGAAAAATGGCGCAACATCGGAGCTTCGTAAGTAAATTTTACTCCGCGGATGCGATTTTTGATTTTAAAAATTTTTTCAAAAATGCTTATTACGTAATCCAAATGTTCTTGCGAATAAACGCGTCGCGGAACGGCGAGCCGCAGAAGCTCCATCCGCGCTTTTTTATTTTCGTGCGTTTTTTGATCTCGCCCTTCCATCACCGACCCTATTTCAACAGAGCGAACTCCTCCCTCAATGTATGCGGCGATTGCCAATGCCTGGCCCGGAAATTTATTCCACGGAATATGCGGCAGTGTTTTACCTGCGTCAATGTAAACCGCGTGTCCCCCGACGGGCTTTAAAATCGGTATTCCAATTTTTGATAAATTTTCTCCCAAATATTCAACCTGCGAGATTCTATGCTTCAGGTAATGTTCATCCGTTCCTTCCCAAAGCCCTTGAGCCAGCGCCTCCATATCGCGCCCAGACATACCGCCGTAATGCAAAAACCCCTCCATCAATATTGCCGATGGGGCGAGCGCCGAATAAGTTTCTTTGTTTTTAAGCGCGATGAATCCCCCCATATTTACGATGGCGTCCTTTTTTGCGCTCATTAGAGCGCCGTCCGCATAGCTCATCATCTCGCGGACGATTTTTCTGATATTTTGATTTTTGTATTTTTTTTCGCGCGCTTTGATGAAATATGCGTTTTCCGCAAATCTTGCTATGTCAAAAAAGAGCCCGATTTTATATTTTTTTGCCAAGCGCGAAACGGCTTTGATGTTTTTTATTGATTCCGGCTGCCCGCCCACCGAATTGCAAGTGACCGTAAGCAAAATATAAGCTACGCGGGATTTATATTTTTTGAGCGTTTTTTCCAGCTTTGCCAAATCAACGTTGCCTTTGAACGGACTGCTGAAATCTGCCCGGTAAGCTTCGCTCACCGTGCAATCTATCGGCAAGCCGCCGCGATTTTCAATGTGCGCGCGGGTCGTATCAAAATGGGCGTTGCCCGGAACTACCATGCCGTTTTTTACAAAAACGCTGTTAAAAACCTGTTCCGCGCCTCTGCCTTGGTGTGTCGGGATAATGTAAGGGAAACCTAAAATGCTTTTTACGGCATTTTGCAGATTTCTAAAACTTGAAGAGCCGGCGTAGGATTCGTCCCCGCGCATCATTGCCGCCCACTGGTTTTCGGACATCGCTCCGGTGCCGGAATCGGTTAGCAAATCAATATATACGTCTTCTGAATTGAGAAAAAATAAATTATAGCCCGCCCGTTTTAATTTTTTGATTCTTTCCGCGCGCGAAACCAGTCCTATTGGCTCTACCATTTTTGTTTTATACGGCGGCAGGTTCATGCGGAGAATTATAACACAAAAATAGCGGCTTACGAGCCGCTACTGATTTTCTGTTGCGCTTTAAATTCTTCAAGCTTTTTTATTTTCAGCTTCAAATACCAATTAAATTCAATGCCGTAGATTTTCGGGATGCGCCCATAAAAACTAATGCCGCTATCTGCGCTTATCATTTCGGCGGCGAAACGATCGGCCAGAAATTCATCGCTGCTGTTTGCTAGTTGGTGCCAGATTTCGTGTGCCAGCGCGAACTTCAATTCACTCTCTGTAAAATTGTCTATTAGCTTCTTACTTAAATAAATTGATTTATGAAAAGGGAATGTCCATGCTGCAATTTTTTCAATTTTTTCAAAAAAGCTAACCCAAACAACTATTGGCCGGATCGTTGCGCACTCTTTTTCGTTATAGCGATGCTTAATTTGAGAACAAATTGAGGCAGTTTCTATTTTGAATTTATTTTCGTAATCCTTTGTTTGCTGGTAATGAAATGGCAATAGATAAGCGTCCGGCCTCAATCCTAAAATGTAGCTCGCAACATCCGCCGTCAAAATAATATAGACTACCAGTATGCCCACCAAAAGAACTCTCCAGAAATTTTTCAAATCAGCCCCCTTATTCTATTTTTAGACTAACATACCGCTTTTTAAAAGTCAAGTTTTTTATCGTGATTCTTTGTTGTAGAATAACCTAATCGTGTATCAAATCACTTTGGAAAAATTTTCGGGGCCGTTGGAGGCGCTCTTAAATTTGGTGGAAGAAGAGAAGCTTTCCATAAATGAAATTTCGCTTTCGCGTGTGGCGGAGCAGTACATTGCTTATTTGAAATCTTTAGAAGAGATGCCCAAGGAAGAATTGGCGGCGTTTTTGGTTATCGCATCTACTTTGATGCTGATAAAGTCCCGGTCGCTCATACCCGGCATTAAGCTGACGGAAGAAGAAGAACAGGATATTAAAGAATTGGAGCGCCGCCTCAAAACCTATAAATTTTTTAAAGGGCTCTCTCTGCATCTTAAGGATTTAAACCTGCAACAGAGGCATCTTTTCGGGAGGGAGGCTTACGCCGGAATGTCTGCAGTATTTTTCCCCCCAGAAAAGCTTACCCCCAAAAAAATAAAAGATATTTTAGATGAAATTTTATTGGCTGTTCCAGTCAAAGAAGCTCTACCCGAAGAATCTATGTTAAAGACGGTTTCTTTGGAGGAGAAGATGGCAGAATTAAAAAGGCGGCTGGAAGAATTTATGCAATTTAATTTCGATGAATTCAGGAAACAGCACAAAGAAAAACTAGAGATTATCATAAGTTTTCTTGCTATGCTGGAGTTAATTAAGCAGGGATTTATGATATTTGAACAAAAGAAATTATTTGGTAGTATTGAACTCAAAAAGCATGAACGAGCTTTCTAAAAAAATAGAGGCGCTGCTGTTTGTTTCAGGGGATGGGATGATTATTTCCCGGCTTGCTTTCATTTTGAAAAAGAAAGACGAGGAAATTAAAGAGGGGATCGCGGAATTGGAAAAACACCTTTTGGGGGAGCACTCATTTGAAATCTTGAAAGACCAAGACAAGGTGTCCTTAGTTACCTCAACCGCCGTTTCAAAACTCGTTGAGGATTTTGCCAAAGAAGAGTTTGCGGGGGAGCTTACCCGCGCGGCCCTAGAAACGCTTACTGTTGTTTCTTACAGAGGGCCGGTCAAGCGCGCGGAAGTTGATTATATTCGCGGAGTCAATTCGTCTTTTATTATCCGCAATTTACTGATGCGCGGGCTGATTGAGCGCGTTAGGGATCCGAAAGATTCGCGGGCGTACCTTTACCGGACATCGGCGGATTTTTTGAAATTTTTAGGGCTTGCATCTGTCTCCGATCTGCCGGAATACGGTGAATATGCGCAAAAATTAGAAGAATTTATTAAAGAAAGCGGAAAAGAAGAGAAAGAACTCTAAATGCAAAGTTTAAATTTAAAAGCCATCGTTTTAATTTTAGCGGCGCTTGTAATTGTTTTACTTTTACCGGCGGAGCAGCCAAGCGCGTCAAAAAACGATCCTTCGCAACCATCAAAGCCGCCCTCCCCGCAAATTGAAGCAAAATCTGCCCTGGCGCAGGATTTTCTGACCGGTGAAATTTTGTTTTCTAAAAATTCTGACGCGATTTTGCCGCTGGCAAGCATTACGAAAATAATTACCATTCTTGCTGTTTTGGATAAATTAGATTTGGACGAAGAAGTTGAAATCAGCTCAAAAGCAGTTTTGACTACGGAGCCAAGCTCTTTACGGGTAGGAGAGCATATAAAAGTGCGGGATTTGATAACGATGGCAATAGTTGAATCTTCCAACGACGCAACTTACGCTCTTTTTGAGCGCGCTTATAAGAAAAGCGGGTTGCCGGATTTTGCCGAAGCATGGTTTTTGGATTTGATGCGCCAAAAAGCGGCGGCGCTCGGCGCCCCAAATACGGTTTTTAATAATTTTATCGGCCTTGACGTCTCGGAGACGCTGTCCGGAGCTTACGGATCCGCGGCAGATTTACTTAAAATAACGCAAGCATCTCTAGATTCGCCAATCTGGCAGTTCGGAACAGTCCGCGAAATAATTTCAAAAGAGAGGATAAGGCACGCGCTCAAGCCGACAAATCAACTGGATTCGGATCTTAACCTTTTGGTTGGCGCAAAAACCGGCTTTACAGACCTCGCCGGCGGCAACCTTTTGGTAATAGTTGAACATCCCATCGGCAATCCCATAGGAATTGTTGTCTTAGGTTCTTCAGAGAAGGGGAGATTTGAAGATGTCAAAAAGATTTTGGAGTGGATTAAAAATCAATAAGGGAGGAGTTTTTTCATCAACCCCACCCTTTACCCTCCCCCCAACCGGCTGTTTTTTATTCCGACAAATGTTAAAATGAATCCAATGCAGGATACGATTTTGAATATTTATAAAGTTTTGGGGCTGTGGGGGCTGGCATTTTTTATCGGAGTGGCGCTTACGCCCATTTTGACGCATTATCTTTATAAATATAAAATGTGGCGCAAGGATGCGCGGACGATGGCGCCCGATGGCAGCTCAACGCCGATTTTTAACCAGCTTCACAAAGAGCGCGAAACCAAAGCGCCCCGCATGGGCGGGATTTTAATCTGGGTGACGACTTTGATCGTCGCTTTGATTTTTTGGGCGCTTTCGCGAATTTTCCCCGATCCGCTTTTTGTGAAGCTCAATTTTTTATCCCGCGGGCAAACATGGGTGCCATTGGGCATTTTATTGGCAGGCGCCGCAGTCGGGCTTTTAGATGATTTGCTTTTGGTTTTCCAAAATGGAACTTACCGCGGAGGCGGGATGACCTTTACGCGGCGTATTTTATTGGTTACTTTGATCGCCATCGCCGGAGCTTACTGGTTTTATTTTAAGCTCGGAAAAGATTTTGTTTTTATCCCCAGTTTCGGCGATTTTTATTTAGGCGCGGCTTTTATCCCGTTTTTTGTTTTAGTAATGTGGGCGGTGTTTAGCGGCGGGGTGATTGACGGCTTGGACGGCCTTGCCGGCGGGGTTTTCGCGTCAATTTTCGGCGCATATGCAGGCATAGCTTTTTTTCAAAACCAGATTAACCTTGCCGCGTTTTGTTCCGTAATTGTCGGCGCGATTTTAGCTTTTTTATGGTTCAATATCCCGCCGGCGCGATTTTATATGTCCGAAACCGGCATTATGGCGCTAACTACCGCTCTTACTGTCGTTGCTTTTTTAACAAATGCGGTTGCGGTTCTGCCGCTCATCGCCTTTCCATTGGTTTTGGAATCCCTTTCGGTAATTATCCAATTGAGCTCAAAGCGGTTTTTTGGCAAAAAAATATTTTTGGTTGCCCCCTTGCATCATCATTTTGAGGCTTTAGGCTGGCCGCCGGAAAAAGTAACCATGCGTTTTTGGGTTATATCCGTAGTTTTTGCAGTCATGGGTATGATCGTCCAGCTTACTAGTGTGTTATAATAAAATTACCGTGGCTTTATCTATTTTAATAAAAAACGGCACAGTTATAGACGGGACCGGCAATGCGCCCAAGAAAACTGATGTGGGGATTTCCGCGAATCGCATAGACGCGGTCGGTGATTTGGGGAGCGCCGCCGCTGACCAAATTATTGACGCAACAAATCTTTATGTTGCGCCGGGTTTTATTGATTTAACCGCGCACTCGGATGTTTACGGAACTCTTTTTTCGGTGCCTTCGCAGGAAAGCTTGTTAAGGCAGGGCGTGACCACGATTCTTGTGGGAAACTGCGGCGAATCTCTTGCTCCCGTGGTCAAAAAAGAATCATTGATGAATCTTGAACGTTGGACTACTGGATTTTCCGTTCCAATAAACTGGAACTCGGTGTCCGAATATTATAAAAATATTGAAAATTTGGGGGTTGGGTTAAATGTAGCTACATTGGTTGGGGAAGAGACTCTGAAAAGAAACGCCGGCAATCTTGAGGAAATGATTTTTTTGCTTGAAGAAGCCATGAAAGACGGCGCTTGGGGCCTTTCAAGCAATTTTTCATTTGCTGAAACCGACGCCGTTGCCGAACTAACAATACTAAATTTGCTTAAAGTGGTTAAAAAGCACGACGGACTTTACAAAATTCATCTTCGCGACGAAGGTAAGAGCTTTCTTCCTGCCGTTGCCTCGGCTATCGCTTTGGCAAGGACGAGCGGCGCGCGGACGGTAATTTCCCATTTTAAAGCAATCGGGCGCGGCGCTTGGGGCGATTTTAACAGAGCCTTACGCATGCTGAAAAAAGCCCAAGAAAGCGGAGTTGATATAGCTTTTGACTTTTTTCCGTACATGCGCACAGGATCAATGCTGGTTTCGTTGTTGCCTTCTTGGGCACGGTATGGCGACAACGAAACGATTTTAAAAAGGCTTTACGATCAAAAAACACATTCCGAAATCATAAACGATCTTAAAGCCGCGACCTTGCACGCAGATAAAATTTTTATAGCATCTGCTTTCAAAGATAAAACGGTTCTCGGCTTGACTTTGGCGGATCTCGCCGGGCGTGCCGGGCTGGCTCCGGAAGAGCTTATTTTAGAGTTGCTGAAGGTGAATGATCTCAATGTTTCTATTTTCGGAAAAACAATACACGGCAAAAATCTTTTGTCGGCTGCGAAAGATCCGTCGTGCGCGGTAGCCAGCGATGGCGCTGGTTATGACGCGGCTTTTCAGCGTTTAGGAGATTTGGTCCATCCGCGGTCTTTCGGTGCGTATCCCCGTTTTTTTAATCTAATTGCGCCAAAAGCCGGCATTGATCTTGGGTGGGCGGTTGCAAAAATGACTTCCCGTCCCGCTGCAATGTTAGGCCTGAAAGACAGGGGAATTTTAAAATCAGGATTCATAGCCGACATCGCAATTTTTCATCCCGAAGAGTTCAAAGATCAAGCTACTTATAAGAATCCTTATAATTACGCTTCCGGACTTCGTTTTTTAATCATTTCCGGCCGGTACGCAATTGCCAACGGAATTATGGACAGCAAAAGTTGCGGCGTAGTGCTTAAAAAATAAATTTAATATGAGGAAAAATAGATCTTATGATAAAATTTTTTTTGCGCTTTTCGCATTGCTTCTGATTTTCGGCCTTTTTATATTGGCCTCTGCTTCATTAGGCTTGTCTCAAACCAAATTTGGTTATCCTTATTACTATCTTTTGCATCAAATTATTTTCGGCGTATTACCAGGAGCCGTTTTGCTTTATTTTGCTTATCGCATCCCTTACAATTTTTGGCGCCGCCGCGCCCTTCTAATTGTGCTCGGCGGTATTTTTTTGATGTTTTTGGTTTTTGTGCCTTCTTTGGGAATGTATCATGGTGGGGCCCGCCGCTGGATTTCCATAGGCTCATTTTCTTTTCAGCCAGCGGAGTTTCTTAAATTCGCTTACGTGGTTTATCTTGCCGCTTGGTTGGAATCAAAATCAAAAGCCGTAGGTTCGTTTAAATTCGGACTTTTGCCGTTTTTAATAATGAGCGCTTTTATCGCGTCTTTTTTGATTTTACAGCCGGATATAGGAACTTTGGGAGTGCTTTTGGCCTCAATAATGGCTATGTTTTTTTTGAGCGGCGGAAGCTTCAAGCAGCTCGCTTTGCTTTCTTTTATTGGACTGGTTATTATTGGAATACTTGTTTTTTTGGAGCCGTATCGTATGCAGCGCCTGACAGTTTTTTTAAACCCCAGCCATGATCCGCAGGGCATCGGCTATCAAATTAATCAAGCGCTGATTGCCGCCGGTTCAGGCGGTTTTTGGGGAAGGGGCTTTGGGCTGTCCCGCCAAAAATTCAGTTATTTGCCGGAGCCGATCGGAGATTCTATATTTGCGGTTGCGGCGGAAGAGCTAGGATTTGTTGGCAGCGCGGTTCTTTTGGGAGTATTTTTTTTATTTTTCTTGCGCGGCATTTGGGTGACATGGCGCGCTCCTGATTTTTTCGGGAAACTTTTGGGATCTGGTATTTTATTTTTAATTATGTTTCAAATTTTAATTAACGTCTCTGCAATCTTGGCCCTTTTGCCACTTACCGGAATACCGCTTCCTTTTGTCAGTTACGGAGGTTCGGCGTTGGCTGTTAATATGGCGGAAGTCGGCGTGATACTTAATATTTCCAAAACGAGAATATGAAAATAGTACTTACCGGCGGGGGAACGGGTGGGCACTTTTATCCGATTATTGCCGTAGGGCGCGCCCTTAAAAAGGAAGCCGAGGCTGAAAATATTGCCAGGCTTGAAATCTTTTTTGTGTCAGACGATCCGATGGATCTGGATTTGCTTTTTCGCGAAAATATTAAATTTATAAAAATTCCAGCAGGAAAGATGCGCAGATATTTTTCATTGCGCTATTTCGGCGATACGATAAAAACAATCATAGGGCTTATCTCGGCTCTTTGGCGGCTTTATCTTTTAATTCCCGATGTGATTTTTGGGAAAGGGGGCTATGCCAGCTTCCCGGCGCTTTTTGTCGCGCGAATACTCCGCATACCGGTGATAATCCACGATTCGGATGCCGTGCCCGGACTTGTGAACCAGTGGGCCGGAAAATGGGCGGATCGAATAGCAGTGTCTTTTCCCGAATCAGCGCGTTATTTTACCGGTAAAAATGTCGCAGTAACTGGAAATCCGATCAGATCGCAAATTGTTGGCGGAAATCTTGAAGAGGCAATTGAGTATTTTAAATTGGAAGAAAATTTGCCAACAATTTTGATACTGGGCGGTTCGCAAGGGTCGGAGCGCATCAACGAAACCGCGCTCGCGATACTTGAAGAGGCGGTAAAAAAATATCAGATTATTCATCAAACCGGAAAGAATCATTTTGCGGATGTTTCCGGGCGGGCAAGGGTTTTGTTGGAAAAAAGCGAGAGTAAAAATCGCTATCATCCTTGTGGATTTTTGGATGAGGGAGAGCTACGGAATGCTTCGCGGGCCGCGTCAATTGTGGTGGCGCGCGCATCCTCCGGACTTTTTGAAATCGCAGCTTGGGGCTTGCCGGCAATTTTGATTCCTCTGCCTACGGCCGCTCAAAACCATCAGCGCGAAAACGCTTATACTTACGCAAGATTCGGAGCTTGCGAGGTGATTGAGGAAACAAACCTTACGCCGCACATTCTTTTGGCTGAAATTGACAAAATTTTAGAGAATCCGGAGCGTGTTAAAAAAATGAAATTTGCAGCAGCAGGATTTGCGCGTCTTGACGCCGCCGACAAAATCGCAAAAGAAATAATTAAACTAGGGGTTCATGAGTAATAAAACGCGCACAAGATTTGCCCCAAGCCCGACGGGATTTTTGCATGTCGGGGGGCTTCGCACTGCGCTTTACAATTATCTTTTTGCAAAGCAAAACGGGGGACAGTTTATTTTGCGGATAGAAGATACCGACCGCGCGCGCCTTGCGGAGGGCGCAGAGAAAAATATTATTGAAACACTGCGGATTTTCGGTTTGGATTTTGACGAAGGGCCGATCAGGCAATCAGAACGTTTGGAGAGATACAAAGAGCGCACCGAAGAGTTGGTAAAGAAAGGCACGGCTTATCCGGATGCGGGCGCCGTTCGTTTCAAAATGGGAAAAGACGGCGTAACCGAGTTCACCGATATTATCCGCGGCGAGATTCAAATAGAAAATAAAACGCAGGAAGATTTTGTCATTTTAAAATCAGACGGCTACCCGACTTATAATCTCGCGCATTTGGTAGACGACCACGATACGGCAATAACGCACGTAATCAGGGGCGACGAATTTATTTCATCAATGCCGAAATATATCGCGCTGCACAAGGCGTTTGGCTGGGAACTTCCTCAATACGCGCACCTGCCGTTGATTTTGGATAAAAATCGGGCGAAACTTTCCAAAAGGGAGGGGGAGGTGGCGGTTTACGATTTTTTGGATAAAGGTTATCTCAAAGAGGCAGTTTTAAATTTCGTCGCGCTTTTAGGTTGGCACCCAAGCAAATCAGACAAAGAGCTTTTTACTTTGGAAGAACTGATAAAAGAGTTCAAGCTGGAAGATGTCCAGAAAGCCGGAGCTATTTTTGATATTCAAAAACTGGACTGGATGAACGGAGAGTACATTAGAAAAAAAACGCCGAAAGAGCTGGTTCGGCTAGCGATGCCGTTTTTGGAAAAGGCAAGATTAACTCTCATCCCAACCCCTCCCCCTTACGAAGGGGGAGGGGAGAGGGGAGGGGGTGGTTCTTCCTTTTTGGAAAAAATAATCGCTTTGGAACAGCCGCGCCTCAAAAAACTCTCGGAACTTCCTGAAAAAATTGATTATTTCTTTAAAGAACCGGAATATGATGCGGGCATGCTCAAGTGGAAAAAGATGACGAATAACGAAATCAAAAAATCTTTGGAAACTTCAAAAAATATTTTAGAATCTCTCAAAGATAAAGATTTCAACAAAGAAAATCTGGAAAAAGTATTTTTAGAAAAAGCTGGAAACTTGTCCGCCGGAAAGGCGGGAGATAGGGGAGAGCTGCTTTGGCCATTGCGCGCCGCCCTCACTGGCCGCAAAGCCTCCCCCGGCCCGTTTGAAATAATGGAAATTTTGGGGCAAAAAAAATCTATTACGCGTGTTCAAATAGCTATTGACAAAATAATTTGAATGGGTATATAATATAAATCAGATACTTAAAGGAGGAAAAATGAAATTCGTGATTTTAGTTGATCAATTGACCACCGGGATTAGTTTGCACGGTCCGTATAATACTGAATTGGAAGCCGAGGAGGGACTCAAAAATAAAGGTTTTAAGGAGTTTCTTAACGGGCAATGGGCTGCTAGAGATGGTGTTAGGGCTTCTGTGTTACCGCTCTGCGCTGCATTTTAAGAAGAAAACAACACTTAGTGTAAAGAGGGGTTTCAAGGGCCCCTCTTATTTTTTATGTTAAAATAGAGCTGTGAAGCCGATACTTAAAATCAGTGCTTTTGCGGCACTTTTCGTGCTTATTTTGTCTTTGCCCGCTAAAGCCGCGCCAGAAGATTTAAAACAGCAAATTGAAGCGAAAAGCCAGGAGATTCAGAAACTGGAAGAGGAAATCAAACAATATCAGGAAAGCATTGATGAGGCCGAGTTCGCCGCAAAAACTTTGAGCGGAGAAATTAAAAGATTGGATACGGAGATCAAAAAATTAAACGCCCAAATCTCACTTACTCAAAAGAAAATCGCCAAAAAAGAGTTGGAAATTAAAGAGCTCGGAGAAAATATCACTGGCACTCAAGGCTCAATCAAAAATCGTCAGGAAATGCTCGCAAAAATTTTAGAGGGATTAAACAAAGCGGAAAGTGACGGCATGCTGGAAACATTTTTGAAATACAGCGCGTTATCGGATTTTTTTGACGAGCTTGAAAGAATACGCACCCTCAATATCGGGATTCGGCAAAACCACGAGGAATTAAAGACGCTAAAGGCCAATTTGGAAGACCGGAAACAAAAAGCGGAGGCGGCACGTCGTGATCTTAAAAATCTGCAAGCAGATCTTTTAGCGCAGCGCGAAATTCAAAAAGACGCGAGAGCGGAAAAAAACAGCTTGCTTTCAGCGACAAAAAATCAGGAAGCGGCTTATCAAAAGTTGCTTAAAGAACGCGAACAAAAGCGCGCCCAAATTTATGAAGAGATCCGTAAGATTGAGGATGAACTGAAAAAACAAATAGATTTCGGAACTCTGCCCTCCTTCGGCAAAGGCATTTTGCTTTTACCTATTGATGGGGGAGTGTTAACCCAAGGATTCGGCAACACTTCTTTCGCAAGTTACACCGACGTATATGCGAACGGATTTCATAACGGCGTTGATTTCAAGGCCAGCATCGGCACGCCAGTGCGCGCCGCAGATGGTGGGGTCGTTAAAGCAACCGGCAACTCGGATCTTCTTTGTCCGCGCGGATCTTACGGTAAATGGGTGCTTATTGAACACCCGAACAATCTGGCTACGCTTTACGCGCACTTTTCTTTAATTCGGGTGAGTCCGCGGCAGACTGTCGGCAGAGGTGATATAATTGGTTATAGTGGCAATACCGGCTATGTAACCGGTCCGCACCTTCATTTTACGGTATACGACGCGCGAACCGTACAATTGCGACCAAGCCGTATCTGCGGAGTTTTACCTTATGGAGGGTATCTTAATCCGTTAAACTACTTATAAAATGCGAAATAAAGGCTTTATACAAATTATAATAATAGGAGCGCTCTTGGTGATTATTTTGAGCCTTTTGGGTGTATCTTTAAGCTCGCTTTTCTCCAACCCGATTCTTAAAGAAAACTTCGGTTTTTTGGGCAAATGGCTCGCGAAACTGTGGAATAGCTATTTATCCGCGCCATTCCAGTATCTCTGGAGCATTTGGGTTGATCTTATTTGGGAGCCGTTTTTAGACATCCTCAAAGGGTTAATAAAGAAGAGGTAAACAAAAACGTCGTAAAAGGTATAATGGACGACGTTTTATATACGCTCGTTTATTCATGTGCTCTCCCCCTTAAGCCGTTCCAATGTTAGCACAATAATCCTTTTGCCTAATTATTGAGAAGGATTTATAGTTAGATTATGGAAGAAAAACAGCAACAAGCATTATTGCCCAGCTTTGAAGATTTCAAGCACGAAAATGGCATTGCTTTTTGGTGGGCAAGCGAATTTATGACAATGCTCGGCTACGATGACTACGATTCTTTTAAGAGTAAAGTTGTTGGTCGGGCCACACAAGCACTTATATCGCTTGGCGTTGATCACTACTCCCAAATAACTCCAGCAAAACGAAAGGTTGGTAGTAATGATGTTGATGATCTAAAATTATCAAGGTTTGCTTGCTACATTGTAGCAATGAATGGCAACCCACAGAAAAAAGAGGTTGCACTTGCGCAAGCATATTTTGCCGCAGAAACCCGCAAACTAGAACTTTTTTTAGAAGGAAACGAGGATATAGCTCGCTTAATTTATCGAGAAGAATTTACGGCTGGTCAAAAATCTTTAATGGATACTGCCCAAAAAGCAGGGGTAGAAAATTATGCAGAATTTAATAACGCCGGCTATATAGGTTTGTATAATAAAACCGCTGAACAACTTAAAAGGCAGCGTAATTTACCACAATCGGATGCAACACGTATACAGGATTACATGGGGAGAACCGAGCTTGCTGCTAACTTGTTTAGGGTTACCCAGACCGAGGAACGTTTAAAACAAGATGAGGTAAAAACCCAACAAAACGCAAATAAGACGCACCGTAATATTGGTAGACGCATTAGACAAATGGTGGAAGAAAACACAGGAAAATTACCAGAACAATTACCAGTCCAAAGAAAACTTCCTGAAGTAAAAAAGGAGCTTAAAAAAGCCAAAAAGGCGCTTGAAAAGATTGATAAAAAATAAATAGAGGCTTCTTTGCTGCTTGTAGTTAAAACCCACTTATTAAAAATGGTTTTTAATTTTTAGTTAAAACTTTATGGATAGGTTGGAAATATTTTAAAATATGGCATGGACTAAGAACAAAATAAAAGATGGATTTGATAAGTTTTATCAAGAACATGGCCGATATCCTACTGCACTAGAAATTGATGAGTATGCCGATCTTCCTTCTTCTCGCCAGATTCAGCGTCGTTTTGGCGGGTTACCAAAGTTACGGCAAGAATTGGGATTAGAAACTCTCGATTTTACAAAAGGCAGCATTCGCTCGCAAAAAGCTCAATATATTGGAAAACGCGGTCTAGATTTTGAAAAAGAAATCAGGAAAGTTTTATTGGAGAAGTTTGGAGAAGTATTTGTACATGAGCAGAAGCCCTTTAATGATTACGTTGGCAGACTAGATTTTTTTGTCTACGCAAAAAATAACAAGTTCGGCATAGATGTATTTTTTGCGAGCGACATACACAGTTTAATGGGATGCATCAACTATAAACAAAGGTTGTATAAGAATTTTACTGATGGACTTATTTTACTTCAGCTTAATCCAGAGATAGATCAACGAATCATAGATCAATGTCTGTCTAATAAGAAAAACGCTCTTCCATCTAATATTGCTGTTCTATCTTTGGATAAATTTTTAGAATTCTTAAAAACTATACAACCATTACATGTTTTATAACATATTCTGCTTTGCTTTTAATACAAATTTTTTGCAAGGACAATTCTCATCACACCAGCCACCAATGGGAATATGGTTGCCGTCAGTAAATCTTTTTAATTTTGGATGGTGGCTACGAAAATGGTTACATTCACATAAATCAGATTGCGACCACTGGCCCTTAGGATGTTCCTGCTCCCCATTTTTATTTTCCATGTTTTTCTAGCATGACACATATATGCAACCCATGCAAATCATTGCCTTTTTACACCACCCTGCTAATATGGGGTCAATATGGCACATACAAAAGCTGGGGGGTCTACGCAGAACCTCCGCGATTCACAACCGAAATATTTAGGAGTAAAGCTTTATGCCGGCGAGAAAGCCAAGCCGGGTGCTATTTTGGTGCGCCAGCGCGGCACCAAATTTATCCCCGGGAATGGCGCGCGCATCGGAAAAGACGACACTATTTATGCCGTCCGCGAAGGCGTTGTTAAATTTGAGACAAAAAGAAAAATCCGTTTTGACGGCTCTAAGAGCTCGCTTCACAAAGTATCTGTAGTGTAATTTCTTCTGTCCCAAGAACAATCTTTGCTTCGTGTTTGCCTGTTGTTTTAATCGGCGTATCAAATTTAACCATATCCTCATTTAAATTGACCGGAAGCGGAAATCCGAGAGTTTTTAGCCCGTCCAGAATATCTTTCGCCGATACCGCTGCATACAATTTTCCGTTCTTGTACGTTTTTTTCTTAATCACTATCCCCCGTTCCGCGATGGCAGCTTTTAAATTATGGAATTCTTCATGTGCGCGCTCACGCTGCACCTTTTTGCTCTGCTGTTCGGCTGTGCTTTTTTTAAGATTGGCCTCTGTCGCTGGCGCCGCCAAATTTTGCAAAATCAAAAAATTCCGCGCATAACCATCCGAAACGTCTTTAACCTCTCCCCTATGTCCGAGCTTGACAACGTCTTTTAATAAAATAATTTTCATTTTAATATCTCAATCGCTTTTTCCATTACCGGATCTCTGCCGGCTTCTATATCTTCCTTGGTTGGTTTGATTTCAATATCCGGCTCAAGCCCCCCTTCCGAGAGCGCCTGCCCTTTCGGTGTCAGCCATTTTGCAACCGTAACTTTTATTGAGGTGTCTGCGGTCAGCGGCAAAAATTCCTGCACCGATCCCTTGCCGAAAGTTTTTTCCCCTATTAATTTTGCTTTGCCGTAGTCCCGCAAAGCTCCGGCCAAAATTTCCGAAGCCGAGGCAGAACCCTGATTTACCAAAATTACGATCGGCGTGTCGCCAAAAACATTGTACCCCTTGCTTCGGTGGAGCATATCGCTTGTTTTTTTGCCAAAATCTTCTTTAACCACAACTTCTCCTTGCGGCAAAAACCAGCTCGCTATATCCACGGCGGCTTCCAGAAATCCGCCCGGGTTGTTTCTTAAATCAATAATCAGCTTGCTTTTATTTTTTTCAACCATTTCGCGCAGGGCGTTTCTAAAACCATTCGGCGATCCCTCCGAAAAATTATAAAGCCTGATAACAAAAATATCCCCCAAATCTTTTTCCGTTTTTTTCCCGTCCTTTTCCGACACAATCTGTTTTGTCTCCGTACCAATCACCGGTATTTTGATAACTCCGCGTTCTATTTCTAAGACGCGGCTTTCGTCTTCGCCGTTTCGCAAGATTGTGAGTTTTACTTTTGTGCCTTTTTGCCCGCGGATTTTACGCACAGCCTGCTCAATGGTCATGTCCGACGTTATTTCTTCGTTTATTTTAAGAATTTTGTCCCCGGCCCGAATTCCTGCCAAATCCGCCGGCGTTCCCTTAAGTGGCGCCACTACGGTCAGTATGTCTTTTCTGATTCCTATTTCCATTCCAACGCCCTCAAATTCACCTTTAATTTCGCTTTGGAAAATCTTGGTTTCCTCCGGCGGAAAAAATACTGTATAAGGATCGCCAAATGATTTTATCATTCCTGCAATTGCGCCGTAGAGCATATCTTGCCGCTTTACTTTGTCTATATCCACATATTTGCCCTCCGCAATATTCCATGCATGCCAAAATTGCGAAAAATCAATTTCCTCGCGGTTAGTGCCGATTTGCGGATTTGCACTTAAAATCCCGGCGATTTTGCTTTCAGCCGGCGTTTTAATGCCAAGATAAAAGCCTAGGGCGAAAACAACCGCCAGCGCTATTATTGCAGTCAAAAACTCGCCAAGTTTCTTAATTTGCGCCATATCCGCCTATTATCTCAAATTTTTTTTTGTAGTACAATAGACAAATGACGGTATTGCGCCTTTTCAACTTTCTAACGAGAAAAAAGGAGGTTTTTAGACCGCTTCGCCGAAATGTCGTGGGGTTTTATGCTTGCGGGCCGACGGTTTATAACTACGCGCACATCGGCAACCTCCGGACTTACATTTTTGAGGATGTTTTGCGCCGTACATTGGAATACGCAGGATATAAGGTTAAGCACGTGATGAATATCACGGATGTGGATGACAAAATTATTAAAGGCGCAAACGCGACAGGCAAAAATATTCATACTTTTTCCGAGCCTTATAAAAAGGCGTTTTTTGAAGACATAAAAAAACTTAATATTTTGCCCGCGTGGAAATATCCGGAAGCCACAAAACATATCAAAGAAATGGCCGCGCTGATTCTTAAACTTCTAAAATCCAAGCTGGCTTATAAAGCCGAGGGTTCAGTGTATTTTGATGTCTCAAAATTTAAAAACTACGGCAAACTCTCCGGATTAAAAAAAAGAGAATTAAAAATCGGTGCGCGGGTTGACGCGGATGAATACGAGAAAAACGCCGGAGAAGATTTTGTTTTGTGGAAAGCAAAAAAAACTGCGGAGCCAAATTGGCCCGCCCGCTTTGCGGGCGAGGCTCGCCCCCTTTGGGGGCGGCCTGGTTGGCATATTGAATGCTCGGCAATGTCTATGAAATATCTTGGAGCAAGTTTTGATATTCACGCCGGAGGGGTTGATCTATTATTTCCGCACCACGAAAATGAAATCGCCCAATCAGAGGGTGCGACAAATAAAAAGTTTGTGAAATATTTTTTGGAGGGAGAGCACCTTTTAGCAGACGGCAAAAGAATGGCAAAATCGGCAGGCATTTTTTTTACTTTGCGCGATTTAGAAAAAAAAGGCTTCAGCCCCCTCGCCTTCCGGTATCTTGCGCTATCCGCTCACTACCGTTCACAGCTCAATTTTACCTTGGAGTCGCTGAAAGCGGCGGGAAATTCGCTGGAGAGGTTATGGGGGTTTGTGAGAATGCTTTCCGGAAGTCAGCAAGTTTTTTCGCGCTTAACCCTCCCTCGAAGCTCGGGGGGCTCCGACGCGTCTCAAAAACTTACTGACTTCCGTCAGCAATTTAGCTCCGCCATTTTCAACGACCTTAATACTTCAAAAGCGTTGGCTGTGGTATGGAAAATAGTCAACGAATACAACAAAAAGCCAGAAAAATTTAATGTTGGCGCCGTTTTGAGCCTTCTGTATGATTTTGACAAGGTTTTAGGACTCGGATTACGCGAGGTGGTACAGGTAAAACCGACAAAAGAAATTTTAGCGCTTTCCAAAGAGCGCGAAAAAGCAAGAAAAGCCGGAAATTTCGCCGTTGCCGATGAAATTCGCCGAAAAATAACGGCTATTGGCTGGCAAATCAAAGATACGCCGTCTGGGCCAGAACTTATTCACGCATAATTCACTTTTGATCCACCGACGCGCTATTGTGTTTAAACATTTAAATATTTAAACTGTAAGCAATGGCCCAAATGCTTTCCCCTTTTACGGTTTCCAGGATGCCTCCTCAAAATATTGAGGCCGAAATTTCTCTTTTGGGCTCGGTGCTTTTGGACGGAGGCGTCATTGACCGCGTTGTTGATGTGGTGAACGGAGTTGATTTTTATAAAAAAGAACATCAAGCAATTTTTGACGCGGCTGTGGCACTTTTTCAAAAACAAAAGCCCATTGATGTGCTTACGGTCGGCGTTCAATTAAAAGAACAGGGAAGATTTGACGAAGTTGGAGGCTCCGGCTACTTGACTACTTTGGTAAACAGCGTGCCAACCGCGTCTAACGCGGTTTATTACGCCGAAATAATCAGAAAGAAAAAGATTCTGCGGGATTTGATTTCTGTTTCTCACGAAATTTCCCGGATGGGCTACGAAGAGGGCGAGGATGTGGGAATTTTGATGGACGAAGCAGAGAAAAAAATCTTTTCAATCTCGGAGCGTTCGCTTATTAAAGGATTTGAGCCTGTTTCTAGCGCGTTAGAAGAAGCGTGGGAGCGCATTGACCGGCTGCACAAAACCCAGGGCGGGTCTCTGCGCGGCGTACCTACAGGATTTAAGCCTTTGGATAACAAACTTTCGGGACTTCAAAAATCAGATTTTGTTGTTTTGGCTTCACGACCTTCTATGGGGAAAACTTCTTTCGCCATGGATATAGCTCGCCATGTATCTTTAAATGAAAATATCCCCGTTGGTATTTTTTCTCTTGAGATGTCACGCGATCAGCTGGTTGACAGGCTGATTGCCGCCGAAGCCCATGTGGATATGTGGAAATTGCGCACCGGCCAGCTTTCTCCGGACGGCGACGAATTTGACCGCATTCGCGACGCGATGGAAAAATTATCCAAAGCCCCGCTTTTTATTGACGACGAGGCCTCAATAAATATTTTGCAAATGCGCGCCAAAGCCAGAAGATTGCAAGCGGAAAAAGGCCTTGGGCTAATTATAGTTGATTATCTTCAGCTTATGGTGCCGAGGATTCAGTCGGACAGCATGGTTCAGCAAATAACGGAAATCTCGCGCTCGCTCAAAGCGTTGGCGCGCGAACTCAATATCCCGGTTCTCGCCTTGTCGCAGCTTAACCGCGCGGTGGAATCGCGCCCAAATAAAAAACCGCAGTTGTCGGATTTGCGCGAATCGGGAGCGATTGAGCAGGACGCTGATGTGGTTATGTTTATTTACCGCGAAGATTTGGTAAAAGAACATTCCGACCGTAAGAACCAGGCGGACATTTTGATACAAAAACACAGGAACGGTCCTACTGGCGAGGTGGCTTTATATTTCAATCCTGAAAAAGCGAGTTTCTCTGTTTTGGAGAAGGATTTATGAGCCCCAACTCCTTCAATGACCTAAAAGAGCTTTTAGAAAAACTGCCTGGGATCGGCCCGCGGCAGGCATCGCGTTTTATCTGGGCGATGCTGGATTTTGAGCCCAAAGAGCGAGAAAACATGGCTAGTTTGATAAACTCGCTGGATCAGCATTTAAAAAGGTGCGGTGAATGCCTCCGGGCTCACTTGGCGACTAAGTCCCCAAGTGGAGATTTGGCTACAGTTTGTTCTTTCTGCCAGCCAATCTCAAATCGCGATCACTCCAAAATTATGGTCGTAGAGCGCGACAGCGATCTTTTAAATATTGAAAAATCAAAAATTTACGGCGGGCTTTACCATGTTTTAGGCGGGGCGCTGGACCTACTGGAAAAAGACGAAGGCGTGCGCAAGAGCATAAAATTTCTAAAGGTGCGCGCTGAATCAGGCAAGGTTAAAGAAATTATTTTGGCCCTCTCCCCTGTCAAACTCGGCGAGTTCACGGCCGGTTTTATAGAAAAAGTTTTTGAGCCGTTTTCAAAACCTGCCAGTCCGGCAGGCGGGTCACAAAAGCTGAAAATTTCCCGGCTCGCCCGCGGCCTCGCCACTGGCACAGATCTGGAATACGCCGACGAGACCACTCTGAAACAAGCTATTGACAATAGAAAGTAGGAGTGCTATGCTGGAAAGCAGAAAGGAGGGTCAAATATGGCTACATTTTTATGTCGTCGTCATCCAAGACCCAAGAAAGTACCGAAACGTTTTAAGAAAGCACACGAACGTTTTCATGCCCGGGGCAATAAACCCAAAACGTGTAAACCGCGCTCAGCGGCAGTGAAAGAAAATCTCCGACTGGCAAGAGCCGTGAGAAAACAAACTGGAAGGTTTGTCACAAAAACACTCTTTGAACAGAGCATGAGGGGTTAGATGCCCACGATTTTCACTAGTGCCACAGTTTGTCTGTGGCCTTTCTTTTTGCGGTAGCGGGTCTTGGAGTGGTATTTGAAAGTTGTAACTTTGGGCAAACGTTTTTCGCCTAAAATTTCCGCGCTGACTTTTTTGCCCGCAAGATACGGGCGGCCGATTTCCACACCTTTTTCATCAGCAACTAAAAGAACCTTATCGAAATTCCACTTTCCGCTTCCTGTCTCCAACTTCTCAATTTGTATTTTTTGTCCCCCAGAGACAAGATATTGTTTGCCGCCGGTCTCTATTACAGCTAATTTCATATTGCTTCAGTTTACTCCATCTCCTCCGGTTTGTCCAGAAGTGCCGGCTCGTATTCGCCGCCTCTGCCGGCTATCCGCAAAACATCCTTGTCTATCTTTTTAAATTCTTTCTGGGCGCTGTTGTAGGCTCCAACTGTTTGCGAAAGGCCTTTGCCTATTTTATTGACAAAATCATCGTAGCTCAAAAGATGTTTGTGTAAATTTTCCACCTGTTTTACGATATCCTGCGTTTGCTCGGAAATTTTTTGGTTTTTGAGGCCCTGCAGAACCGTTTGCAAATAAGCAAGAAATGAAGTTGGAGATACTACAATGACGCGTTTTTGGCCGGCATAATTTATCAGGTTCCTGGTGTCGTCCGCGACTGCCCCAACTTTATTTATAAGAAGATCATAATACACCGCTTCGGAAGGAATAAACATAAACGCGAAATCCATGGTGTTTTCTTCCGGCTTCACATATTTGGATGTTTCGTCAATGCGGATTTTGAGGTCGGCGACAAATGCCTGCTCGTACCTTTTTTTCTCCATAGCATCGCGCGCCTCCAAAATTCTATTATAATTTTCCAGACTGAATTTGGAGTCAATCGGGATTATGCGCTTATCCACAAAAACAACCGCGTCAACAATAACGCCGTCAGAAAAAGCATATTGCATTTGGTAGCTCCCCGGAGGCAGCACGTTTTTAAGCACGGTTTCCAGATAATATTCGCCTAAAATCCCCCTTTGTTTTGGGTTCTTTAAAATATCCTGAAGATTTTTAAGCTGGTCGGCGAAATTAACTACCTGCCGATTTGTTTCGTCCAATTTGGTCAGACGTTCCGTCACATTTCTTATAATTTTCGCCGATTCGCTGAATTGGCTTTGCATTATTTTTGTTGACTCCCCCATTTTTTGGTCCATTGCCTGCCTGATTTCAGCAAGCTGCTGCTGGAGCATCAAAAGCGACTGGCTTTCCTGCGGCGAACTTTGTTTTTTTGAGAAAAAATAAAAAACAACGATTCCTGCAATCAAACCAAGCACTGCGGCTAAAATTGAAATTAGCTCACCCATATCAATTTTATAGCATAAATTTACTTTAAGGGACAGTTGGCTGGAAATTTTCGTTGATTATAACGGTTTTGGGCGCGATTTTTATTATTTGACCGTTTTCAAGCTCAACTTCAAACAGCAATCCGCGCATCGTATCTTCCGAAAAATCCTGATCAAAAACAAAATTGCCAAGGCTGTAAGCAATATAACTATTTTTATATTGTTCAACCGGCTGGACGACGTGCGGGTGGCTTCCTATTACCAAATCCGCGCCCGCATCAATTAAACCGTGCGCGATTTCTTTTTGGCGCACGCTCGGCTCTTTGTGATACTCCTCGCCGAAATGCATTGAAATTATAACCAAATTTGACATTTCTTTTGCCGATCTTACAGCCATTTCTGCCTCGGACTTGTCATACAAAAATGGCAAATTCACCATTCCTTTTATATCAGACAACGCTAAAAACGCGATTTTTGTACCGCGGAGGTTGAGAATTTTTGGCGAATAATCCATTCCTACGCCAATAATGCCAGCGCTTTCTAGGCGTGCCGTGGTGTCTTTTGCCGCTTCTTCGCCCCAATCCCCGATGTGATTATTGGCCAAAGACAAGATATTGAAACCGGCGAAAGCAAGGGCACTTGTTGTTTTCGGATCCATGCGGAAAGAGTAAGACGAACCTTGATTTTGGCCTTTGTCTGATATCGGTCCTTCAAGGTTTCCGAAAAGAACGTTGTATTGCTTCAAGGTCTCTTGAATTTTTTCAAAAGAAAAAAGAAAATCGCCTCCCCCGTTTTTTAAAATAGATTCTTTAACCCCTCGGTCAAGCATTATATCGCCGACAAATGCCAACAGGGCGCGCTCTTTTTCCAAAGAATCAAGGGCGGAGGCTAGATTTTGCTTTCTGTAAAAACGGTCGGTCTGAATTTGGCTCAAGTTTTCACGGGCCGACTCCATGCGCTGGTCATTTTGAGGATAAGCATGGCCAAAAACAATATTTGAGCCGAACCAAACAAAATAAACAGACAAACTTGCCGCAAGCAACGCCTTAAGCGTAAAGACAAGGCCTGTTCTGTCTAACGTAAAGTTCATTGTCTTAATGATCCGCGTAGAGATTTGGGCTGTAGTTGAACGGTCCACCACACTGTGCTCCGCACCAAGGATTTTCTCCATCCGTATGGTATGAATAGCATTTTTTGGCGCAGATGTTGTCGTTAGATGGGTCTTCAAGTTGGGTTACCAAATCGTACTTTTGTGGATTCGTAACCGTATAATATCCGTAAGCATATGAATAATTGCCTTCTATCCATGGGTCCGAGGCGTTGTTTCGGGGATCTTCCGGCAGAACTCGCAGATAAGGCTTGAGCGCGTCTCCGAGCTCGTCCCAAGAAGCGTCTGTGCTATAAACCCAGCCAGAAACTGGTGGGTATTCTTGGTAGTCCGAGTAATAAAGCTCAAGCGCTTTTTTAATTTCCGCGAAGTTGGAAATTCTCTCGGCATCCCTTGCTCTTTTTCGCGCGGTGTTCGCAGAAGTCAAAACAACCGCAAAAATAAGCCCGGCTATGCCTACCACGACCATAAGCTCAATCAAAGTAAATCCCCTTTTGTAGTTCATAGTTTAATTATAACACACTATCTTCCATAAACCTCACTCAACTTAGCTCTGGTTAATGGTCCCGCAATTCCAGTAACTTCAATACCGTATTTTTGCTGGAATCTTTCAACGGCTTTTTTAGTCGGCTCGTCGTAATAGCCGGTAATTAATTGCTCCGGATAGATGGCAGGATCTTTCATAAGATATTGCTGCAGCAGTTTTACATGTTCTCCGCTTTGGCCTATGGCATATTTGGAGGTGAGCGGTTGGAGCTGTGCGGAGGTTTTTTCACTTGGTTTTTCTTGCGGTAAAATATCCGGCGTTTTTTCGGACCAGCCTGCCGGATGAGCAGGTTCAACATCCGATGTTGAGGCGGGTGGTGTTTTCTTAGACGACGGCGCAATTAAATCAAGTGCGGCATTTTTAACGTCTCGTCCCAAAGAAACAACGTAATCACGCCAGGAAAAAATATTGTTTAAAAACGGCAATGAAAAAGATATTTTTGGTATTTTGATTTCCGGAAACGAAAATTCGGGTAGTGAAAGAGCCACAAGAGCCTTCGCGTAACTATTATTTATAGATTTTTCCGCAGAGACAACGGGTAGTTTAATCAGCGGCCATTGCCAGACAATGACGCCGATCAAAAAAAATACCGTGAAAATCGGCATAAAAAATTTTAGACCCGCATTTCTCGGCGCCAATGTTTTCTTCGCATCGTTTTGCGCATAGCCCAAAATCGTTTTATCCCATAAATCCACATTTTCATTATAGAGTTTTTTAAAAAATAAAAAAAGAAAATTTGGTAAAAAATCTGTGGATAAGTCGCGATTATCCACACCCCATGGATTCCTGCCACTAGACAAGCTTTATGCAAGTTTATTAAACTTATGCCTATATGAGTAAGAAATACTTAACAATTAATCAGGCTGCTAAATTAATAGGCGTTACTCCTTTAACGCTGCGCAATTGGGATAACGCGCGTAAATTTCAGGCGTTCCGGCACCCGATTAATAATTATCGCGTGTATACCCTTGATCAAATTGAGGGCTTGCTAAAAAAACTCGGCATGCCAAAACCGGCGAAAAAATTAGTTATTCAGGTGCTGGAGGATTAGTAAATTTCCGTGTCCCAAAACGACATTAAAATTTTCATAGATTTTTTCCACGGCGCCTGCTTGAAAATCCGCAAAGAAAAACCGGTTTTTCAAAGAGGCAAAGACGGAAAGCTTGTAAAAAACGCGTTGAGGACATTTTCCCGGACGCAGCTTGAGATGCTGGCGGTTTGGTTTTTGGCAAAAAAACACAAACTTGCTCCCGCCATAGGAACGATGTTTTCCAAAAAACTCCTTGAAGAATTGGAGAAAAAAATAAAAAGCCCGTCGTTTTGGAAAGAATTGGACGAGATTTTTGAAAAACACTATCCAAGACAAATTTCCTTAATAGAGCTAAAAAACAGCAATGATACTGCAAAAAGAAAATAAGGATTTGCGCAAAGCCGCTGAAAAAGTCACCGATTTAAAGTCTGCTGAAATAAAACATTTGATAGGGCGGATGGCCGAAGCGATGTTTAAAGAGCCTGACGGGGTCGGTATTGCGGCGCCACAGATCGGAGAAAGCCTCCGCGTCTTTTTGGTAGCAAAGGATATTTTTGCTCCGTTGCCGGAAAGAGACGGCAAAGAAAAAAAAGAAAGGCAAAAAGAATATCTAGCGTTTATTAATCCAGTTATGAAAAAATATTCACAGAAAAAATCCAAGGATATAGAGGGCTGCCTATCGGTGCGAGGATTTTACGGCGAGGTTCAGAGGCCGGAAAAGATTTTTATTGAATATATTGACGAAAGCGGAAAAAAACATGCCAGAGGGGCAAGTGGGCTTTTTGCGCGCGTAATTCAGCACGAACTGGACCATTTGGAAGGCGTTTTATTTATTGACAAAGCAAAAAACATAAAACGCCTGGATTTTAAACATGAAAAATAAAATCGTTTTCTTCGGCGGCTTTAAAGGGTTTTCTGAAATATATCTCAATGCTCTCAAGAGCGCCGGTTTTGAAATTGTCCCTCGGGCCGAAGACGCGGATTTTGGCGTGATCGCTTATTACGGCAAGATTATACCGAAAGCCGTTTTGGAGCTTCCCAAGAAAGGCTTTCTGAACGCTCATCCCTCGCTCTTGCCACGCTGGAGAGGGCCGTCTCCGGTGCAGGCGGCTATTTTGGCCGGGGACAAAACCACCGGCGTTACTATACACATAGCGATTGAGAAGCCCGACGCTGGGCCAATTTTGGCCCAAAAAGAAATCCCGATACTGCCGCGGGATACTTGTTTAAGCTTAACCGGCAAACTTGCCGAGGAGGGGGCTTCTCTTTTAGTACAGACTGTTAAAAAATGGCTTTCTGGCGAAATTGTGCCCAAAGAGCAGGATAGTTCCAAGGCTACTTTTACAAAATTGATTAAAAAAGCGGACGGGGAAATAGACTGGTCAAAACCGGCAGAATATATAGAGCGGATGGTGCGGGCTTATGATCCGTGGCCGGGGACGTATACTAAGATGAAAAACGGGAGGATTTTGAAGATAAAAAAAGCAGAAGTTGTAAACGGTGTTTTAAAACCCATCATTGTCCAGCCGGAAGGAAAAAAAGAAATGTCCTGGGAAGCATTTTTGCGCGGCCACCGCGATTGGAAAATGTGAGTTAAAAAAGCATTGCTGCGCCTACGGCCACCGCGTTTTTGCCGAAAACGGACTTTGTGTGCCGCACGCCAAGCGCTTTTGCGAATTTGGCCGTGAAATTTTTTCTTTTTGACACTCCCCCGCCGACAATAACTCTCCTTATTTTATAAATTTTTACGGTTCTGCTTAATTGCTCCGCCAAAAAGTCTATTAAGGCGCGGTAGTCGCGCCCATCCCTTATTTTCTGGTATTTTTTTTCCCATTGCTCCGGATATTCAAATTTTCTGATTTTTAAAATTTTTCCGTTTTTGCCGACGGCGCGCCCGACGCCCGTCCCCAGAGTCAGGAAGAGCGTCCTTTGCGTGTTTTTGTATTCCGCCTGCGCGAAACATCTTGCGTCGTGATCTATTTTTATCCTCGCGGCCGGAAAAAGAGGTTTGAAATTCAAATTTTTGATATACGATATGTTCGCTGCCGAAATAAAAACTGCGCCTTTGGCAGGACCGGGCACCGCAATGCCTATTTTAGTAAAGCGGGCGGAGTGATTCAAAACCAGATTCCTTAGAGTTTTTTTAAACCCTCCCAAATTCTTCGGCGTTTTTACCTCGCGTGCTTTTATAACCCGCTTGCCGTTCCACCAAACAACTCTGATTTTCGATCCGCCAATGTCTATGCCTAAAACAGATTTTTTCATTGCTGGGGGGGAAGGATTCGAACCTTCGTACCAAGCTCCAAAGGCTTGTGTCCTACCACTAGACGACCCCCCAATATTTTATTATTTTACTAACATTTTCATTTTTTGGCAATCGGGCGTCTTGGTGATATAATAAACATTATGAAACTGGCGCCGATTCCGGAAAATGAAAAAGAGAGGCTTTTGGCGCTGCGGCGCCTCAAGATTTTAGATACCAAGCCGGACAAGCGACTTGATCTTTTGACGAAGACCGCAGTCAAAAGGTTTGACGTTCCAATTTCAACAATATCCATTATTGATGAAGAAAGGGAATGGTTTAAATCCTGCCAAGGATTGCCGAAAAAAGAAGGCGATAGGGCGATCTCGTTTTGCGGGCATGCAATGCTCGCAAAAAATATTTTTATAGTGGAAGACACATTGAAAGACGAACGGTTTGCGGACAATCCGTATGTAGTCGGGCCGCCCTATTTACGCTTTTACGCCGGCGTGGCGATTTACGAACACAAAAGCGGTCAGCCAATAGGAGTATTTTGCATAAAGGATACGGAGCCGCGGACAATGTCTCCGGAAGACATAAGTTTTTTGATAAACTTGGCAGAAAAAGCAGAAGATATACTAAACGGCGAAGCTTGACTTTTTGACGCATGGGTGTTAGTATATACCCACAACATGATACCGCCAAATAAGGCGGTTTTGTGTTGAAAACACATGAATTACCTTGTTTTAGCAGTAATTACGGCGCTTGTTGCGTTTCCGCAACAAGCGCACGAACAGGCTCTGCCGGAAGCGCCTGCAGGAATTGCGCAAAGCGCTGCGCCTGAAATTTTGGAGAAAATCGCCTTTTGCGAGTCGCAAGGCAGACATTTTGACGAAAACGGTAAAGTGCTCATCGGCGGAATTAACAAACATGACATCGGCAAGTATCAGATCAACTCTCTTTACTGGCGCGAACTTGCAGAACGGCTTGGGTACGACATTGAAGCAGAAGAAGGCAACGAGGCGATGGCAATAGAACTTTACAGAAGATACGGGACTGCGCCGTGGAAGTGGTCAAAGAAATGCTGGAGCGCGTAAAACAGCCTATTTGTAAGTCGCAATCTTAATCAGTGCGAGCTCAAGCGGCAAATGCGCCGCCGCATCGTCCATTGGTGTGGTAAGCGCTTCTAAAATTTGGCGCAAGGCGTGCTCTGCTACCGGCGATGTGATTTTTTTTCCGTCAATGAGGGAGGAGAAAGAAGCAATTTCCTCTGCCGCAAATTCGTGTTCCAAAATGTGTTTTGTTTTGGGGTCTAATGCCAAAAAAAGTATCGCCCGAAAGTTGCGCAGCATCAATTTTCCCAAAAGCGTCGGATCAGTCCCCTGCTCCAAAACCTTGTCCAGCGCGGCAAGCGTTTCCGCGACGTTTTTCCCAAAAGCCGCGCCCACGATGCGCTCCACACTTTCTTCTTCGGGCGCGCCTAAAATCACGCGCACATCTTTTTCCTCAATCTTTTTTAATCCGCCGCCAACGACTTGAAATAAAATATTTTCCGCGTCTCTTAGCGAGCCATCAGCAAAAAAAGCGATAATTTTGAGCGCATCGTCGCTCGCGGAAAACTCCTCCTTGGAGGATATTTTTTTGAGTTCCCCGACTATTTCCGGAATGGCTATTTTATGGAACGGAAAATGCTGCGTGCGCGATATGATGGTGTCCGGGACTTTTATGAGTTCCGTCGTGGCTAAGATAAATATCGCGTGCTCCGGCGGTTCTTCCAGTGTCTTTAAAAGCGCGTTAAATGCCTCTTTTGTAAGCATGTGTACTTCGTCAATTATGTAAACTTTGAAATCGGAACGGAAAGGAACAATGCGCACGGCTTCCCTTAGCGCTCTTGCTTCATCTATTCCGCGCGAAGACGCCGCGTCTATCTCTATAATGTCTTCATCGGCGCACCCGGCCTCGCGCGCCAAAATTCTGGCGACGGTGGTTTTCCCGGTGCCGCGCGGACCGGAGAAAAGATATGCATGCGCGATCCGTTTTTGCGAAACGGCATTTTTTAAAATTTGAATCGTGCTGTTTTGTCCTACTACCTCCTCAAATTTCTGCGGCCTGTATTTGCGATAAAAAACTAGATTATTTTGCGGCATATTTTCTAAACACTATAAATTTAAATCCGGTAAAATTCCAGATTATTACTAAAATTGAAGCAAGAACCTTTGCCAGGTTAAGCCATCTTCCCGGAGTAAAATAGGCCGGCGCCGGAATATAAGTCGTAATAATTATTATGGAAACTGTGTTTAAAATAAGCCCGCCGACGGTGATGGCGAGGAATTTTGGGAAGTCGGAGAAAAGCCCGTTAGAGGCCCTCGCTGCAAGCGAGGCAGTCCCGCCTGCAGCTGGACTTGCCTTTAACGTGGTAAACACCCACAGCTTGTTCCACAAATACCCGTTAAAAACCGCGATTATAAACCCAGGCATGTTTACCCACCCGACAACAATTCCAGCCGTGATGCCAGTTAAGTTGCTTACAACATTGAGGGTTGTAAAATCAATCAAAGTGGAGAGAAAGCCGGCGGTAACATATTTTCCGAATTGTTCAAAAAACGGGTAGTAACGCCCCAAAAATCCTCCAAGCCATACTCCAAATGCAAAAAAGACCGGAACGCCGACCAAAAAAGCAGCCTCTTTATAAGGAAACGAAATCTCCAAATAAAAAGCCATAACCAGCGCCAAAAGCCCCGTAAAAAACCCAACCACAGCCCCAATCCAATAATCTTTTTTTGTGATCATAACACCTGATGCCTTTTTCTAATTTCCTCCTCTACTTCTTCGCGGGGGCGGGAATATTTGGAACGCGAGAGCTCTTTTATGCGTTCCGCCGTTTGCGTATTGTCCGCCGTCGCTTGTCTGTAAGGTGGCGTTTTTATGTTGAACGGCTTTGATGTCTGCCCGTCTATTAAAAGCTTAAGGTAAGCGTTGAAGTTATCAATATTCAGCAAATCCTGCGCGGAAAATACCGGTTGAAACTGCTTTTCCATATATTCCGCGTCGTCCGAGCCGATGCGGAAAGACAAAATTGATCCGACGTTTCCAAAAACCGCCTTTTTTATCTCTTCTTCCAATTGCCCGATAAATTGGTGCGCAATTATAAGATTGAGTTTGTATTTTCTTGCCTCCGAAAGGATGGTGGCAATTGATTTTGTCGTAACGTTTTGAAATTCGTCTATATAAAGATAAAAAGCTCCGCGTTCCGTTTGCGGCTTGTCCGTGCGGGACAGCGCCGCCATCAAAATTTTCCCTACCATAATAAGGCCCAAAAGGCTGGAATTTAACTCGCCCAATTTGCCTTTAGAAAGGTTTAAAAGCAAAATCTTCTTTCCGTCCATCACGTCGCGGATGTTAAACGCCGAATGCTCCTGCGCTATAATCGGGCGCATAATTTCATTTGCCAAAAAAGTGTCAAATTTGCTTACGATGTAGGGTACCATATTTGCCAATGATTGCTCGCCGCCGGCTTTCTCCGCGATTTGCCGCCAGAAAGTTTCCACCACGATGTTTTTGGAGCGCGAGAGTTTATGGTCGCGGAAAGATTTGTCGGTCAGAACTCTTTCAATATCCAAAAGAGTGTTGCCGCTTTCCGGATCTTCCATTACAAGCATCGCGGCGTTCCTGAAATATTGTTCAAACATCGGGCCTCCGGCAATGGACATATTGAAGAGTTTATTAAAAATTTCCAAAAGTTCGTTGACTATAAGACTGCGCTGTTCCGGAAATCTGGGGTCAAATTCCAGCATATTGAGTCCAATTGGATGCCCCGCGTCCCCGGGATCAAAATAAATGACGTCCTCCGCGCGCTCTTCGGGTATAAGAGGCAGCACCGACCCGATAAGATCTCCGTGCGGATCAACCACAGCAACCCCATTTCCCTGCTGAATATCCTGAATGATCATATTGTGCATAAGGCTGGATTTGCCTGTGCCTGTCTGCCCGATTATATAAAAATGGCGTTCCCTGTCCTCTTTTTTAATATGAACCGGCCGCTCCTCGCCCCTAAAAGAACTTACACCGAGCATTATGCCTTCTTTGGGTAAATTTATCGGTGCTGCGGCCTCTCTGGCTTTTAGGGTGCGCACCGCAGGCGCAGCTCTTTTGGAATAAGGCAAATGGTAAACGCTGGCGATTTCTTCAACATTCAGATTTAAAACATGGTTTTCGTCAAATAGCCTGAATGAAAAACGCTCAACCAGTTTTCGCAGCGCTTTCCCGCCAAGCTCTTTTATTTTAAATTCGCTGCCTTCGGGATTTGTAAACTGGAAAAAACTTGCTCCTAAATTTTTAAGCAAAGCGTCGGCCCGTTCCGTGGAAGCGGCGGACGCAAGAATGCGAACGTTGCATTCAAACGTTGTTTTGCCGGCTTTCTCTTCAAAAAGCTTGGCCAGCTCCTCGTCGTATGCGGTTCTTTGGTCTTTGGATTTTTTCTTGCCGGAAAAAATATCCCAAAACACGCTCCAAAATCCGGTTTTACCCAAAACTTCTTTTCGGGAAATCCCCTCTTTTAATTTTTGCGCTGCGCTGTGTGCGTGTTTTTTTGTGTTCTCGCTGCCGAATCTTAAAACTATCTGCAAGGCCGCTCCCTCGCCATATTCTTTAATTTTAGAAAAGGCGGAAGTTATTGTTTCCAAAGGGTCGGCCGCAAGCTTCTGGTAAGTTTTTATCGGTAAAATTTCGGATCCGGAATGCAAAACCAAAGCGCCTGCGGTAGCGCCCTCAACGTTAAAAATATTGTAATCCGACACCCTTTCTATTTTGGCCTCCGGAAAGGAGCCGTGAAGCTGGTTTTGGAGCAGAGATTCATAAATTTTCGGGAACGCAATGTAGAAAAAAATTTCACTCCCGCGGTTGTGAGAAGCGATTTCCATGGCAAAAGACGGATTGCCCCAGAGTTTGCCTGCAACGCCTTTCTTTTTCGTTTGAACAAGCCCGTTTAAAAGTTGTTCCATTTGCATTATGAAGTTTTTCAACGCTTCCCTTTCATCTACTTTTTGGGTTCCAACAGCGGTTTCCGGAGCGCTGATTAAATAAAGCGCAAGGCCCAAGCCGGAGCTGACATTGCGGAATTTTTTCGCGCGCCGATAGAAAAAAACGGAAAACAGCCAAAGCAAAATTGCCAGCAAGATAAAAAATATAATATAAATGGTTGCGGCGTTCACTTGATTTTTCTGGCTTGAAGTAGCTTTTCGTAATATTTGTCCGTCAAAGTGTCGTGGAATTCGTCTAGAAGGTGCGGGTTTTTAAGAGAGTTGACGACTTTAAGCGCGGATACAATTCCCTTTGTTAGTGCCAGCGAAACGAGCTCTTCAATAATGTGCGCGTGTTCCTGCTCCTTAAGGTCGTAGGCGGCTTTTTGGGCGGCGTCATCCGAAATGGAAGGCGTCGGCGGCGGTCCGCCGGTTGGCGGATGCGCGGCTTCACGTATCGCTTCGCGCACAATCTCTTTTTCGTGCTTTGCCTCGCCGCGTCCGGCAAGCTCCTTTTTTCTGGCCTCCAGCTGTTCTTCCAGCCATTTTATTTCCTCATGTACGGATTCCTGGGGCATATTCCTTATGATACAATAAATATATGCGAGGAGCTACTTTGTGGCTTGTTATTATTTTACTTATAGCGGTTTTTTTCCGTTTTTACGATTTAAAAAATGTGCCGCCAGGGCTGTGGGCGGACGAAGCAATAAACGGGAATAATGCGGTGGAGGCGAACTGGAAAGTTTTTTACCCGGAGAATTTTGGCAGAGAAGGCCTTTTTATAAATATTCAATCGTTGTTTGTCACCGCCTTCGGCAACGAGCCGTGGGTATTGCGCTTGCCTTCGGCGATTTTCGGCGCATTGACCGTGCTGGGGCTTTATTTAATGACACGCGAACTATTTAGCGGAAAGGTTGCGTTGTTCGCTTCTTTTTTTCTGGCAACTTCTTTTTGGCATATTAATTTTTCCCGCATCGGATTCCGCGCGATTATGGCGCCGTTTTTTTTGGTCTGGAGTTTCTATTTTTTATTTTTAGGAATGAGAAAAACTGCGACCTTCTCAACACTCGGTGTTGAATCACCAAAAACACAGAGTGTTTTCCCAGTCGCAGTTTTTGCTTTGGCTGGATTACTTTTTGGCCTCGGCTTTCACTCCTATATTGCTTACCGAATTGCGCCCGTAATCGCACTTTTGCCGCTTTGGAAATTTTATAAATTGCGGTTGATTGAAGTCCGACTTCAATCAGTTTCTGATGGAAGTCGGACTTCAATCATTTCTCGCGCTTGCACGCCGTGCCTAATTGGCCTTTTTATTTTCATGGCTTTCGTTGCCGCTCTTCCTTTGCTTTGGTATTATGCGCAGAATCCGGCGGATTTTTTGGGAAGAACTTCGGCAATATCAATTTTCCGATCACCGAACCCGCTCGCTCAATTTTCAGAAAATTTTGTAAAAACTCTGGGGATGTTCAATGTTGTAGGCGATTTTAACTGGCGGCACAATCTTGCCGGCTCTCCCCAGCTTTGGTGGTCAGTAGGAATTTTATTTCTTTTTGGTCTTTTGGTCGCATTGCGCTCCTCAACACTCGGTGTTAAATCCCAAAAAACACCGAGTGTTTTCCCGCGCAATGCGTATAATTTTGTTCTGCTTTGGTTTGCAATCATGCTATTGCCAGTCGCTCTTTCCAACGAATCTTTGCCGCATGCCCTTCGCGCCATTGTTTTGATACCGCCTGCGATGATTTTTGCCGCTTTGGGGCTGGAACGGATTATTGAAAAATTTAAAACGTGGCTAGAAAAGCAAAAAAACAATTGGCCGAGCAAGCTAAACCAGCTTCTTCGCATACAGCGCGAGCTTATTTTATTGCTTTTTGTATTTTTTGCCGCCAATATTGCCCATGCTTATAACGCATACTTTCTTCGCTGGGCTCCAAATTTTAACGTTTACCAAGCATTTCAGGTCGACATTACGGAAAAGGCTCATTGGCTTAATCAACAGCCAGAAAACATTAAAAAATATGTTATTACTGACGCCGTTGATCGTATAGATATAAGCGGCTCTCCAATGTCGCTTCAACCGGTTATTTTTATCACAAATACTTTTTTTGAAAAAGTTCAGAAAGAAAAAAATATTTATTATTTTGGCGCAAACAATCTGAGCGGCGTTGATTGCTCCGGCAAATGCGTTATTATCCCGGTTGAATCAAAACCCACAATTTATAAAACCCTGAAACAAAAAATCCCAGGTTTGCGCTTGGATGCTTCCCCTGGGTTTGTGATTTTTAGAAAATGAATAAATACGCGAATTATTTAGCAATTTTGATGCTCGCGATAATGTTTGCGCTGATGTTTGGGTCAAGCATAAATGATTCGGCGATTTTTGATGAGGTGGCGCATATCGGGGCGGGATACACATATTTGAAGTATCAAGACGGAAGGCTGAATCCGGAGCACCCACCGCTTTTGAAAAGTTTGGCCGCGTTGCCACTTGTGTTTCTGAATTTGAAATTTGACCAAGGACAGCAATTTTGGACAATAGAAAATGTGAACGATCGGCAATGGCTTGCCGGCAATCACCTTCTATATGAAGCTGGCAACGATGCAGATCAAATTCTTTTTTGGTCGCGATTGCCAATGATTTTGCTAACTATTCTTTTTGGGTGGATTTTGTTTTGGTGGGTAAAAAGGCGCTATGGAGCGAGAGTGGGATTGCTTACTTTATTTTTCTTTTCCGTCTCTCCTACTTTTTTAGCGCACGGAAGATATGTTACAACCGATGTCGGAGCCGCATTCGGATTTTTTCTTGGAATCATTTTTTTTCTAAAGTTTTTGGAAAGGTGGGATTTAAAATCAGCAATTTGGCTAGGTATAGTACTGGGGTTTGCCCTGCTTCTTAAATTTTCGCTTGTTTTATTGCTGCCGGTTTATTTGATTTTGGGAGTTTTTCGGATATTTCTCGGTCGCAGAAAAGATAACCCCTCCCCCCAACCCACTCCCCTAGGGGGAGTGGGGAATTGGGTGGGGTTCCTCTCATTATTGGGGACACTTGCTTTCTCCAGCCTCATTGCTTTAGCCATCGTTTGTATCGCTTATATCTCCCAAATCTGGAATTATCCTCATGACCAGCAGATAAAAGATTCGCGCTACATTCTTGCGGGCTACCAATATCAATCTTTGGCAAAACTTGATTTTTGGCTTACAGAACACAAGCTAACGCGGCCGCTAGGGCTTTACTCGCAGGGCTTTTTGATGGTTGCGCGGCGCACTGCCGGTGGAAATACGGCTTACTTTATGGGCGAGGTTTCTTCAAAAGGATGGTGGTCATATTTTCCGACTCTGGCAATCACAAAAGAACAGCTTGGGTTTTATATTTTAGCGGCGGTGGCGATTTTTTGGGCAATAAAAAAACGAGCAAAGCCGGATTTTGTAAGTTTATCTGCAATTGTTTTTATAATCTTTTATTGGATTTCTTCAATTTTAAATCCGTTAAACATCGGTGTGAGGCACGTGCTCCCGACTTTTCCGTTTTTATATTTTTTAGTGGCGAAAGAATTATCTGAAATAAAACTGAATTTGTTAACCGTAGTTATAATGCTATGGATGATTGTGGAAATAATTCTAGCTTTTCCCTACTATCTTTCTTATTACAACGCGCTGGGAGGCGGTTTGCAAAACGGCTACAAAATCGCAACTGATTCCAACCATGACTGGGGGCAGGACTTAAAACGCCTCCGCGATTATGTGGAAAAAAGTAATATTTCAAAAATAAATCTTGATTATTTCGGAGGCGGTTCACCAAAATATTATCTAGGAGAAAAATATGAAGGCTGGTGGTCATCGCGCGGCGCTCCTCCTGCCGGCTCTTATTTTGCCGTATCGCTTAATTCTTTGACCGGCAACCAAGCCAAACCGATCGGCGATGTGCAGATCAAGCCGGAAGACACCTATTCTTGGCTCAAAAACAAAACCCCGATTGCTCGGGGTGGAATATCTATTTTGATATTTAAGATAGATTAATAATTAATCATCCCATCCACGCTCTTTCCATTCATACTCATCAATGCCAATGTTATTGAGGACTTTTGTTTTTAATTCATTGCGTTTGTTCTTCGGGATAAAGCCTCTTTTGCCTCCTTTCTTACGCCAATATTTCATTATCCGTGAGTCTACATGCTTATATATTTGCTCCACGTAAGTATTAAAGTAGTCACTATAAGCAGTTTCCTTTGCTAGTCGCTTACACTCGCTCCACAACTCGAGAATATTGCGGTCGGTCAAAGAAATCTCCTTAATATTTTTTTTGTTTCTGCCTCAAAGTTAGCATAGCTGTAAGCGATAGTCAACTTGGCGGCTGAGCCGCCAAGTTGTTATGATTCAAGCAGTAAGACTGCGAGCTCTCTGTCCAGTTCTTTTTTATTAATAAGTGCCGGTAAGGTTTCCAAAACAAAAGCTTTATATTCCTTTACTGAGTTAAATTGATCCAAAATAATATTTTTCTTACAAAGTCCCAGTTTTTGGTCATCGGCATACTCCTCCCAACTTGATTTAACCAACTTGGCGGCTGAGCCGCCAAGTTGGTGAATTTTGAAATTTAAATTCACGTAAGCGCTAACATGAAGCAAATATTCATTTGAATCAATATGTGTTGCTTTAAATCGTCCTTGAAATAATGAGCCGCTTCTTTGATATTTTTTATTAAAATACCAAGTATACCCGCCATTTAGACGATGCATAAATTGACTTATGCCGTTTTCAATAAGTTGTTCTAAAATCAAATGGTAGTGATTTGGATTTAAGCAGTATGCAATAAAATTTACTAATCTCTTGGCTTTTCGTTTTGCTCTTATTTTATCATTAAGAAATGAGCTTTCGTATAGACTGCCGATCGGATTTATAGTATTAAATTCCTCCATGCTTTGGGAAAATCGCTGTATATCATATTGGTTTCCAAAAATTTTACGTTTATCCACTCCCCTATTACAAATATGATAAAATTCGCCATTTACAAATTTAATTTTTCTCATGTTGGTATGCTAGCACTTGGCGGCTCAGCCGCCAAGTGAGTTAACGCAATTTGTAAAACGCTTTGTCCAGGAAGCGGAGATCAATATATTCAAGCTTTGAGCGCTGTTTGCCTATCTTTTTATCAAGCAAAAGTTTTAAGTTCGCAGCGCTTTCTTCAGCCGGAACATTCAAAGAAAGCAGAATGTGCCAGCCCTCTTTTAAGGTTATTTTTATGTCTTTATTGGCAATTGCCACGCGCCATGGCGCTGCTTCAATGCTTTTGAGTGCGCCAAAAAAAATATTAAGAAATTGGATCATTCCGTTTTCCACCATCCTGTCTCCTATTTTAATATCCCACAGGCCGTCCATTATCAGCTCCGGCAAGGGATTTTCGCTGAAATACGGAGCGCTTTCACTTAATATGCCGTTAGTATCGACGTAAGAACAACGGGCGGGCAAACTCGCTTCGCCGAAGCCTTCGGCGTAGCGCGGGCAAAAAATCAGCCATGGCGCAGCCGCAACCTGTGCTTCAGGGAGCTTTGACAAACCGAAGCTGTAAGCCGTCAAAACTTGTTGAATATTGTAGGCTTTAAAAACTCGTATTAGCCCAAAAACCGCCGACGCGGCCAAGGACAAAATTAAAAAAAAGGCCGCCAGCTTAAAAACCGCCGCCTTTCTTCTTTTTTGTTTATAGTAAACGTTGAGATCCATAATACTTTTGGAGCGCTTCCGGAATTTTGATTGATCCGTCTGCTTGCTGGTGGTTTTCAAGCAGGGCTTCCAAAATACGCGGCGTTGCGACAGCTGTATTGTTTAAAGAGTGGGCAAAGTGCAGTGCGCCCGCACTGTCGCGGTATTTAATATTTAAACGGCGAGTTTGAAAATCGTGGTAATAAGAAGACGAATGGGTTTCGCGATACCTGTTTTCTGACGGGATCCATGATTCTATATCGTATGTTTTAACATGCGCCTGCCCGATATCTCCGGTTGAATTCACAACTACCCGGTATGGTATTTCAAGCGCGCGCAGAAGTTCTTCTGAATTATTGGTCAGTTCTTCGTGCCACCTCACCGATTCCTGATGGTCATTTTTGCATAAGATAAATTGCTCCACTTTATAAAATTCATGAAGGCGAAAAATGCCTTTTTGGTCTTTCCCGTAACTGCCCGCTTCCCGCCTGAAGCAGGTAGAAAAAGCTGCGTATTTTTTTGGCAGTTCTGCCTCGCTTAAAATTTCATTCGCGTGGTATCCGGTCATCGGAATTTCAGCGGTGCCGGCAAGATACAAATCGTCATCCTGCGTTTTAAAAACATCATCACGGCTTCTTGGAAAATGTCCCGTGCCGACAAGATTTTCTTCTCTAACCAAAGCTGGAGCTAGAAACGGCCGGAACCCTTTTGCGGCCAAAAAATCCAAAGCGAATTTCCAAAGCGCCATTGATAAAAGCGCGGCATCCCCTTTTAAAAAATATCCGCGAAATCCCGAAACTTTTACTCCACGCTCCAGATCAACCCAATCTTTTTCTTTCATAACGGTAAGGTAATCTTTGCCACCATGGAAAACACTCGGTGTTTTTTGGGATTCAACACCGAGTGTTGAGGATGGCGGCAACCATCTCCTCACCTCCACATTATCCTTATCCGATTCCCCCTCCGGCACGGAAGGATCCGGCACGTTCGGGACCTGCAGCATCAGTTCGTCAAATTCGCCTTCTACGGCTTTGAATTCAAATTCTTTGTGCGACAATCTGTCTTTTGACGCCCTTGCTTCGTCAGACGAACCGGTGAATTCTTTATGTTGTTTTCTAAGCCCGTCAACCTCCTGAATCAGTGATCGCCTTTTCTCGTCTACGGCCAAAAGTCTTTCAACGTCAAATTTGATATGCTTTTTCCTAGCTGCTTCCCTGATTAAATCTTTATTTTCTTTGATAAATTTTATGTCCAGCATGGCATTATCTTAACATTTTTTGGACCCGGGGAGAATCGGACTCCCGCCACCCGGATGCAAACCGGGTGCACTACCACTATGCTACGGGCCCACCAAGATTTATCGTGGATCTTCGATTTCTATTTTATTATTTAAAATGTAAGTCGGGACAAACTCCCTGCCTGCTGACAGGCAGGGATGCGCTGCCACCCACCGCCTTTTCACCGCCATTGGCGGGATCCCGCAGAATGCGGTGAGGCGGGGTCCCGCTATAAGCGGTGATATGCTAATGGCCCGATTTCGCAATTTTACCAAAAATTTAACCTGTTTGCAACCAAAAAGCTCCGATTTAAAATCAGAGCTTTTTGGCGAAATATTTCGTTCTGGCCGCTTAACTCGTTTGCTTTTTGCCCAATATCTTAAACATCTTTGTGCCGCATTTCTCGCACGTACCTGTCATTGCGCGGCGGGTAACCCCCCCCTTTCCTTTCATTTCCACCTCTCTGGCATCCTTCATATTCCTTTTTTCACGGCACTTGACGCAGTAAGCCACATTTACATCTACGTTGTTTTCTGGCATAATATTGAAAGCTTCGCTTTCATCCCGCCGATGGCGGGATAATTGCTAAAGCAATTAAAAACACCTATCTAATAATGATTTTTGACCTTTGAAGCTATTTTAGCACAATCACGCTTATTCAGCCATAGCCGGACGAATAAGTTATCCACCCAGCACTTTTATCTAAAAGTGCGGGGTTAACAAGCGACTTTAAAATTGCTAGGCTTAAAAATATTGATTTTGGGGCGACTAGTTCAGTGGTAGAACGCTGTCCTGATAAGACAGAGGTCGGAGGTTCGATCCCTCCGTCGCCCAATAAATACTTTTTGATTACTCAAGCACTTTTTCTTTTGTCCCGGGTCGAGATTTTGGGTTCTCGACTAAAGCCCCATACCAAAACGGTATGATCGACACATTAACTTTAGTACACCCCATCATTCGATAGGGTTGAGTACAAAAATTAAAAATGAAACTCCACGACCAGCTTCCGCTAGCCGTGCCTTGTTACGACTTACTCCCTGTCACCGAGCTTAGGCTGCCCCGATGCAAGACCGGGGTTCACCTACTCCCGGCTCCCTTGAGTTGACGGGCGAATGTGATAATTGGCATATTTCACGTTCCCACGTAGCGAGCGAATTTCCCGCACTACGCGAGCCCTAAGCATGCATCTGCGATTTCAATTTAATGATTTTCTGAAGCCCTTTTTTAGTACGATGCGCTTTTGTAATAGCAAGATCAAGAATTTTGCAAAAAAGCTCAAAATCTTTGATCCGCTTACTTTCTAACGGATGCTGTTTGAAAAAAGGCACTACTACTCTTTTCAGAAGAGTATAATTGAATATTTCGAATCGATAATTATCTCGTTGATTTTTCCTATATTCGCGTTGAAAGTAAATCTTCCCGCACCCCCAAAATCGCTGTACTTTCAGAAGAAGAGGAAGCTCGTCTTCCCGCATCTTGATATAGTAGCGGCACTGCACTCTATAATTCACAGAGCCGTGCTCTTTTTTTGGCGGAAGCAGATAAATAGTAAAACTTCCCTCGCCGTCCGTTAAACCAACAATATAATCGGCAGATAACATGCTTGGTTTTGTCCTTCTCGCGTTTTTCTTATGAAAAAGCGCGATACTACGACGCAGCTGACTCCCAATTTCCTTCGGCTGATGCATGTACATATAATACATATTGAATTGCCATTTGACAATTCAATGTAGCCACTGCCATGTGGAAAACTGGGTCTCCCCGGGTCACGCATAATTCTGTTCCAATACATCCTACAAAGCCTTTTTTGCGCTTTCCCCATCCTCACCACCCCCCGATAGGTCAGCGCGGCTTTTAATTTTGTAGGCTGTGTTTTGCATCCGGATCCTTCAGTCCATTCCTTACGGAGTTGGACCTATCTTTCTGCTACATTTATCACGACGAATGATAAAGAGTGGATTTTAACCACTTAGAACTATGCGCTGCCGGGCGCATTTATTTGTGAGTACAAGACTCGAGAACGTATTCACCGCAGTATAGCTGACCTGCGATTACTAGCGATTCCGTCTTCATGAGGTCGAGTTGCAGACCTCAATCTGAACTGGGGGACGTTTTAAGGGATTAGCTCCACCTCTCGGTATTGCGGCCCATTGTACGTCCCATTGTAGCACGTGTGTAGCCCAGGGCATCAGAGGGCCATGCTGACTTGGCGTCATCCCCACCTTCCCCTCCGAAAATCAGAGTAGTCCCCCGTGACACGTATAACACGGGGCAGGGGTTGCGTTCGTTACCCCACTTAAGGGAACAGCTCAAGCCACGAACTGACGACAGCCATGCAGCACCTGTTCCGACGTCCTTGTGAGACATCCCGCTTTCACGGGACTTATCGTCGGAATTTCAAGCCCTGGTGAGGTTTTTCGTTTACCATCGAATTGAACCACATGCTCCACCGCTTGTGCGAGTCCCCGTCTATTCCTTTGAGTTTTAAACTTGCGTTCGTACTTCCCAGGCGGATGACTTAACGCGTTAGCTTCGCCACTCGAAGGGTCGATACTTCCAATGGCTAGTCATCATCGTTTAGGGCGTGGACTACAAGGGTATCTACATTTTGTTACTAACTTGGGTGTCGGACACCCAAGTGCTCAAGATTTGATAATCGGTGCTAATTTTTGGAGCCTGCCCCGCTCTTTTTTGCGGGGTCAAGATTAGAGCTTGATAAAAATATGTCTCTATGCTAGACTTTAATCAGAAGGAGGACAATATATGTATGAATTTCCCATTATAGTAGGTAAGGCCATCCTTGTCGTATTGGTTTTCTATGTCATGATCAACTGGAAATTCTGGCTAAAGACATATCTCAATCAGAGGTCAAACAAATAACCTCTTTTTTTTCCAAAAATTAGCACCGACTTGCCCGCCTAAATGCGTTAGCTTTTGGCGGGTTCTTGAGTTGGACCGGACATTTCTGCCGGTCTCTCGCCATCGCTGGCGAGTTCGGACTATATCATCATAAGAAAAATACTTGGGCTACTAAAGTTTTAACTCGTTCGCCCATTTATTTAACTTGTGTTCAACGTATAGTCTCTGAGGATTCTTCAATAAAAACTTTACCAATGATCGTATTCTGAACTGCGTACATAGCCGCCTTTTGGTTCCTTTTGCGGCTTTAGCGCTTTGAGTATGGAATCCCAAGCTTGAAAATATATTGAGAATCTATTCTCAATGCTTTCCGTACGTTCCATTTTCTGTCTCATCTTCCGCTTTGGTCTCTTCTTTATTTTACGCATTAGTTTTCACTCCTTTCTTAGTAATAGTTCTTTTTGAAGTTTCCTGCTGATTGTCCGCACTTTAAGATTTTCACTGCGATAAATCGCAGTACTTAAAGATACTCGGATTTTCCAGCATATAGTTGAATTTTTTAACCATGCGCATATCTCTGCGCATGGGGACTAGCGCCACCTACGATTTTTTACATCGTATCCTTGTTTGTGGCCACTCTTAATCCTTTTTGATCCCCACGCTTTCGTGTTTCAGGGTCAGTTGTGCCCCAGCAAGCTGCCTTCGCCTTTGGTGTTCCCCACGATATCAACGGATTTCACCCCTACACCGTGAGTTCCGCTTGCCTATGGCACACTCTAAGTTTTGCCGTTTCTCCCGCAGCTCCGACGTTAAGCGTCGGATTTTAACAGAAGACTAACAAAACCCCCTACACACCCTTTACGCCCAGTAAATCCGGATAACGCTCGGGCTCCTCGTATTACCGCGGCTGCTGGCACGAGGTTAGCAAGCCCTTATTCTTAGGGTACAGTCACTTTCGTTCCTCCCCTAAAAAAGCAGTTTACGTCCCGAAGGACTTCCTCCTGCACGCGGCGTCGCTCGATCAGGCTTTCGCCCATTGTCGAATATTCTCGGCTGCTGCCACCCGTAGGTGTATGGACCGTCGTATTTATCCATTATCACTAATGGTACAGACTATACCTTCACCCTAATTGCAAATTAGGGGTCAGCGTCTTAGCTATCATTAAAAAATGATAACTCCATCTCTAGAATCGGTGCTAATTTTTGGAGTCAAGAAGGTAGGCTCTTCTTTTTTCCAAAAATTAGCACCGATTTTTTCGAGATAAGTCGTTACGGGGTCAAATGCTTCAGAGTTGAATTTTGCCGCCAGTGCGAGAATTTAGATTTCTAATCTCGCGCACTAATGATAAAATTTTTGCAAACTCCTTTTCGGATATTGAACTACGAATTTTCACGGTTGCTTTGTCGTAGATTTCTATGACAGCTAGCATAATTTTGGCTTGCCGTTCTTTTAAAATAAGAAACGGTAACAGCCTTTTAAGTAATTCTCGTACTTCTTTGCGGTCTTGAATTACCAATTCCGCAAGATTATGCATTGATGTTTTGCGTAACGAACCGATGTCATTTAAAAATTTCTGTATTCCAGCCAGCAAACCCATATGTCGGATATGCTGGGTGAAATTTATTTTTAAGCGAACTCGGTATGGAAAACGCCTTCTTTCGGGACGCCTTTCCACTGTCGCTACAATTGAACCGTCACCATCTAGAAAACCTGCAATATAACTATCCGAAAACTTGGAAGCATCGACTTCCCACGGTATTGTCTTCATGGGGATATTATATCACATCCCCCAAAAGATTCCACCGTTATGAGCTGAATTTTATTCCGGCATTACTGCCGGAGGAGACCGAATTGATCTCAGTTCCATTGGTGGGGGCCAAGCTCTCACTCCCCCTAGCCGTCGTAGCCTTGGTGGGCCATTACCCCGCCAACTAGCTGATAGCCCGCAGGCCTCTCCCAGAGCCAATCTAAGTGATTTACCCCTCCCTTTCCTAAAGCTCGATTTTATATTTACTAAATTTATTTACTCTAAATTATTTTTTAGCAATATTTTCAAACTCTAAGAAAGGGAGGGGACTATCGGGAATTAGCTCCGCTTTCGCGGAGTTATGCCCGTCTCTGGGGTGAGTTCCTACGTGTTACTACCCCGTCTGCCGCTGACGCAACGACCAACTTACAACTTCTAATTTATAATTTTCAATTTTTAATTAAGAATTTAGAGAAACCGCCCAACTGCTTAATTACTCCACTAATTATTTGGTCTGAAAGATAATAAAATTCTTTAGGAAATTTTCTAGTTAAGCGAAATATCAGCACTACTAAAGATTTTGAGTCTTTGTAGACTTGAAAATCTTTGTATCTTAATTTCATAGGCTAATTATAAGTTAGGAATTAAAAGTTGGCAATTGCGTCCGCTTGACTTGCATGCCTTATCCACGCCGCCAGCGTTCATCCTGAGCCAGGATCAAACTCTCAATAAGAAAAATTTCTTGCGAAATTTTTCTACTACGGGACAAAAGAAAAAATGCTCAAATTTCGCCCACGCAAAGCGTGGTTGCGAAATTTAGAGTCTCGCCGAAAGTCGCGTAGCGACTGAAGGCGGACTCAAAGATTACTGATTGGTGCTTAATTTTAAATCGATGCTGATTTTTGGAGTCAAGGTTGAGCTTGACATGAATTTTGAGTATGATATTCTGTTACCAGAAAGGATGGTGCGCAGAATGCAGAAAGAACTAACAGATTTAAAATGTCCTCAAGAGGACGAATATTTGGTCAAAATAACACTGACCAAGCCGCTAGATATATATTACGTATGCCAAGAACCTAGGCAACATATCCATGAGGCGGATTCTCCGTTATTGAAGAATGCAGATAATCACTGGTTCATATCATACAATAGTCCATTAATAGCAGCTAACTAGCGCTATTTTTTTTATTTCCAAAAATCAGCATCGATTGTCATTTTGTTATCAAGGTTCAAGATTCAAAACACCTCGACTCATGTTCACTAAAAGTGAGCATTCGCTCGGTGTAAATAAACCCGCGATAAGACCCCCCAAAGATCCTATCGCGGATTTACTATAACTAACTTTTCAAAATTTTAGCCTTTCGGTGGCCAAGTCGGCTCCATAAATTTAAATTAGCCTATAATACCTCCATTATACTCGCCCCAAAAACGCTGTCAACCCAGGTCAAGTGCCTGTGGAAAACCAACAAAAAAGCGCCTCCGCCAACTGGCGGATGGGCGCTCTTACAAAGGATTTGTGGTTCTTTTTGCGAATTTGTACAACATTGTCGCGTTCGTAATAACAAACGAGCGCACCTTGTCCATTTCTTCTTCGGTAGAATAAACAGGGATCATATTTAATTCATCAATAGTCGCTTCCGCAAATTTAGTATGCATCTCTGCTTCAAGAACATCCAAGTATTGCCTGTCCATGGTTCTAATTAAATTTTTTACAGTTTTTTCAATGTTATCCCTAATAAACCATCCTTTTTTAAGCTCCATCTAAACCTCCGAACGTCAAACGTTCTCCAAACTATTTTCTCTCGCTATCTTAGCATGAATCAATAATCGCTGCAAGTTCGTGTATGAGGCCACCCACTTTTGCACTCCTCGCCCGAATTAATAGTTTGTAATTGTTTGTTTGCCGGTAATGATAACATGAATTGTACCGGTGACATCTTGTTTTTGAAAGCATGATGCACGCGATCGATATT
>Ga0209542_10000814_pt1 | contig 74239 bp, 88 predicted proteins | sample RifCSPhighO2_01_FD_184028 | JGI IMG/M metagenome (GOLD analysis project Ga0209542, IMG submission 184028) | Soil microbial communities from Rifle, Colorado - Rifle CSP2_plank highO2_0.1 (SPAdes) (version 2) | ecosystem: Environmental > Terrestrial > Deep subsurface > Rock core/Sediment ...
TCTCGTTAACAATCACCGAGCTCAATTTCCCTTTCAGGCTGAGTTTGCTTGAGTCCAGCTTCCCAGGAACAGCCAGCTCTTTCAGCAAAAACTTCACAAGATGATTCACATCCCTGCGAAGATAAGAAGCAATCTGATGAATGTTTGTAATATGAGTCGTGTTCCCGCCAACCTCCCCAAGCACGCGCGGAACCTCGAACCTCTCGCCGTTATGCACCACTACCTTAACCTCGTCATACGCCTTCTTCAATAATTGTTCATAAGTTTGCATAATACTAATCAAAAAAGATAGTTTATAAATTTGCTTGTTCAATTAATAATCTGCGAATATAGTTGTCCATTTTAAAGTGATAATTCGCAAACTATAACAAAAATCACATCAGTAACAAACAATCGTCTCGAGTCTATGTTAATTATGTTTTTGTGATTGTCAAATCGTGTTATAGCCAAAATAAAAAGTTTAAATATCTCTCTTTCCTAAACAAAAAATGATAAACGTAAAAAACCTAGTCCTTGGAATTGGAATCCTAATCGTTTTTATGTTCCTCTTGCACAACGGAATCAGGGCATTTTACCAGCCAGCCCCAATGTACGACGATTTCTGCAACCAAGCAAGATATAATTATCCTTACGAAACAAAACCTCTCCCAACCGGACAATCCTGCACTTTTTCTGCTCAACTAAGAGAAGCTGAACAAGCCTGCTACAACGATAAAGGACAGCCAGTTTACGAATACGACGAATTCGGCTGCCAAACCTCTGTAAAAGAATGCGACTACTGCCAGAAATATTACGACGAAGCAAGACAGGAATACAATAAAGTTGTCTTCGTAATCGCATTAATCGTCGGTATAATCGTCTTGCTAACAGGCTACGCAATCCTCTACATCGAACCAGTCGGCTCAGCATTAATGGCATCCGGCATCGGCGCAATAATTTACGGCACAATCATCAATTGGGAAAACCTCGGCAACTTCGGCAGATTCCTTCTCCTATTCCTCGCCTTCGTACTGTTAATCTGGATTGCCTATAGGATAAACACTCAAAAGAAAAAATCTTTCTGGCAAAAAATTGGGATAAAGAAATAACTAATAGCGATTAAACATGCCCTATTCTAATGCTAAAATGGTTCTAGATTTGGTGTGAAAAACAGAAAGTGAATTATCCATATAATGCATTCCCAGCTGGGTGAGGATCATAACCAGTACAATCATAATACTGCTCTATCCCTTCTTCTGTTCTAAGATCATAGCCTCTGTTTTCGCATGAAACATTTAGAACATCTTGAATAAATTCTCCGTCGCATCTTTCATAACTTATTCCACCCAGACTTAAAAGAGTAACTGCCCCGAACTTTGTGATTCTGTCAAATAATTTTATTTTCATACAATTGTTTTATACCTAACCTTTTTAAAGTTTTGCATAATCAAAGATTTTTTTATCCCGAAATAAGGTTCCCTCGATAAATAAGACTTACCATAAAGCAAAGTCTAATGAAAAGATTAACAAAACCAGAAATCGTAATCTTAATCAAAAGCAAAGAACTCGCAGAGACCTACAGAAGCAATTTCGAGGTTCTCTGGAAACAGGCGAAATCATCCAGCCAAAATCAGGGTTAAGTAAAGTGCTCTGTTAAAAAAGTCAAAATTTTTTAGTTATCTTGCACCATATTACCAAATCTTCCGAGTAAAACGAGGAAGATTTGGACTATCTGGGCGGGTGGGCGGGGCAAGATAACACGCAAAAAAAGATCTTCAACAGAGCCTAAGTAAGGCATAAATTTATTAATCTAAAACACTAAAAAAACCTATGACCAAAATAACAATAGAACTGCCAAACGAACTTGAATTTATAAGAAAAGTTCCCTCAACAGTATTAACACTGGCAGTTATAAAAATGCTAAAAGACAGGGCAGAAGAAATAAAAGACATAGAAAGAATTGTCGCAAAATCTCAATTAACTGAAGCAGACGTAGAAGAATTAACAGACAAAATAAATCTTGAGTCATCTAAACATTATTCAAAATACTAAAATGCCTCATCTAGTGGTTGATGTCAACACCATAATTTCTTCTCTTCTTGGTTCTGGACATTCACTTCTAGTATTCAAGCTAAACAGCGTCTTGAAAGAATACAAACTAATAACCCCTGAATTTTTTCTTATAGAACTTGGGAAGCACAGCTCAGAAATAGCAGAAAGATCAAAACTTTCCACAGAAGAAGCAAACAAAGTAATAAATTTCATAAGCGAACAAATTGAGCTTATACCTGATTCAGAGTTTAAAGATAAAATTCCCGAAGCAAGAAACATGCTTGGAAAACACGAAAAAGATGTTCCTTACCTTGCTCTCGCAATAAAGAAAAATTGCAATATATTTTCTGGAGACAAAACCTTCAAGAAGTTATGCCCGAATATGGTAAAAACGCCAAGAGAAGTCTTAGAGATGTTTTATTTGCCAAAACGATAAACTTCTTCTGGCAAAAAATCGGCTTGAAGAAATAATTAAATACCCTCGCCCTCAAAGAATTCCGTGGCAACAGCAATCTCAATAAAAAACTGGAAACTCAGATTAGCAAGAATCCCAAGAGAAGACGCCTATTCAATCGACGAAACAAACAAAATCATCGCAGCCGCCGACGGCGTGACAAGAGACCCAATGAGATATCTCGCCGACAAAAAAACTCTGAGAGGACAAATAGAATTAGCTTGGTATTATCCAAGACCTAGCCCCTCAGCAATTGTATCAAAATTATTCTGCCAAACCTTCCCTGAATTCCTAAGACAATACAAGCCCGAAAACAGAAACGAAGATGCGGTTGCAAAATCAATAGCAGAGTCAAACAAACTAACTCACGCATGGCACAGAACAAATATCCCTTCTCCGGATTACTTAACAAACGATTTTGCGGGATGCGTAGCAGCAGTAACTTCAACATACCAAGATGCTGTCACGCTGGGATTTTTAACAGACGCCGGAGTTGCAATCTTCCACGAAAATGGAGAACTAAAATTCAGGACAGAAAACGAAGGCCCAGACAAATTCCATGATAAAATCTGGGAAGACCCAAGACTAAAAAACTTGGTTTGGGAAGACCCGAGAGCAAGAGCAATAATAAGATGCGACTACAGAAACAATCCGACAGAACCAAACTCTTTCGGCGTCCTCACAGGCGAAAACTCAGCAATGCATTATGTAAGAACAGCCACCCAAGAAATCAAGCCGGGAGAAATACTCGTCGTCTACACCGACGGCTTGGAAAAAGTAATCTTCTCAGATGAATTCGCAGCCGCACTAAGAACGAAAAGTTTCTTAGATATTAACGATTTGGCAAGAACAAGGGTAAAAACCGAAGGAACTCTTGTCTATTCAGTCCACGCTCCACAAATTGAACAAGCAAAAACAGCAGGAGAAACAGACAAATTAATGCAGCTGACGATTGAACAGCTCGCCCGCGGCGAAGAACTCATAAACTAAATGTTTTCCCTCACAAAAACCTCCTCCAAATCATCAACATGAATAACAGACGGATGTAAATGCATCAACGATCTTTTATTATGTTCGCCCACAATATAAATCTTAGGTTTATTATTACTCATAAAATTAGCAATCGCGATTCCAAGCTCAACAAACATATCAGTTCCTGCCAAGTCACTTATCAGAACAAAAACATCTGTATCATTCAAAGCCATAGAAATATTCTCAGCTGTTTTTTTGCATTTATCTTGATTTTGATTGAAAGGAGTCAAATCTTCTAAAATTGTCCAATCAAAACTAATCTCATGATTCTTATTAATCAAATCACCGATTACCTCTTTTATCATATCTTTATGTCTTGTTCTCGCTGCAAAATAAAATTTCATTTTATGTTTCCTCAACACTTTCCAAGATTATCCTCTCCTTAAATCCGCCGCGCTTAAAGCGCTTCCTTAGTTTAATCTTCTTTAACCCTTCCTTATCAAATCCCTTAAACTCACAAATAGCATCAATAACTTCAAGAATATCAGCCATCTCTTCTTCAGTGCTATTCTCAGAAAACTCACTAACCTCTTCAATTAACTTCTCCTTTAATTTCATCCAATATTCAGAATCATCTGCAATATAGGTAACGGATTTCTTCTTGTCTTTTCTTATTATCTCCGGAATCTTATCTCTAACTAATTTATTATACCTCATCCCAAGTAACGGAGCTTCCCAGGCCTCGGCTCATACGCAACCCCGTCCTCCAACAGCCTCTTAATCTCAGAATTAATTACAGCCGGCGGCTCTTTCAGTTCCATAATTATTTTGTCAACGTCAATTCCTCCGTCGTTCTCCGCCGCACGAACCATCGTGAGTATCTTATCCTTCAAAGCAGCAACCGCCCCCGCATCCATTTCCTTTGGCTTCTCGAGTTCAACCTCCAACTTTCGAACCAAAAGAAAAGCCGGCTCTTTTTTCTTAATAATCTCAGGAGTAAGATAAAGTTCATTGTTCCACCACCTTACAAGCCCGACAACTAAAACAGTATCACCCTGCTCCATCCCGCCGGCCTTTACAGTATCATCGCCGAAAAACTTCAGTCTGATTTGCCCGCTCCCATCATCCAAAGTAACAGAAGCATACTTCTTCTCGCCATCAGAGACATATTTCTCAATAACATTCGCTATGACATTAACCCTGACAACCTCCTTTCCGTCAATCTCAACATGCTGCAGCCTCTCGTTCTCAACAACCTGCCTCCCCGACAAAATGTCCCCTATCTTAAACTTATAAGCAACCCTCCTTTTCTTAGGCGCATCACCTGTCTGTATTACCTCATTCATCTTCTGCCCCCTTCCAATTTATCTTCAACATAATTAACAATGTGTTTTACACAAAGAGGTTCCATCAGACTAGCCATATTGACACCTCTAGAATAATTGTTCCAATCATATTGTGGATATCTTTCTCTCAAAACCCTCAAACCTTCGTCATTCAACCTACCGTTCTTTCCAACACCATCTGTATACCTCATTAATTCGTCTGATTCAAAATCAGGAATAAATTCTCCTCTTCGTATTCTTATACCAAACTTTTTTTCCAGTCTAAAAACAATATCAAGTGCATCAAACGATTCTGCACCCAAATCTTCAACAAGTCTGCTTTCCTCTCTAATTTCGTCCGGCAAAAGAGTCAGGGATTCAACCAGTAAATCTCTAACTCCAGCATAAACCTCATCTCTTGTCTTAATCATTTTCTTTCCTAACAATCTTCTTTTATAAGTTTTTAGTTACTGCAGAAATCTATTTGCCAACTCTTCGGTAGAGTAAATCTCTACTTTTTCCTGCTCTTTCAGCCCTTTGTCATTGCTCCAGATTCCGCATTCAAGTTTCAACGCCAGAGCAAAATATTCAGAATCATTTTCATCAGGACAAACCGTCATAGCTTCCTCAATGAACTTATCGTAACTCTCCTTGTTATAAACATTAATAATTTCTTTTAGCTCTTTCAAAACTTCAAAAAAATCTTCACCACTTCTATGACTCTTAGAAAAGATTTCTTCTTTATGTTTCTCAAATTCTTCAAAGAAAAAAGCAGGAACGCATAAATCAAAAACAGGATTTACAAACAATTCAGCAGAAGCACCATCTTTAATTAATACTGAAAACAAAACATTAGCGTCTACGACGAGCCTCATTCTTCCTTAGCTCCTCATGCCTCTTATGTATTTCCTTATTAACTTCCTTTCCCAATTTGATGGCATCCTCTTCCGTTAATTCGCTGTCCTTTGTAAACTCTTTTATTTTTCTCAGCAGCAAAATCCTTTTCATAATTACCCCTCTAAAAATAGCGCTCCAATTAACTTCAGGAAACTGCTCCATCTCCTTCTTCAAATCTTCAGGAATCGACAAAGTTATGTTTACCATTGTATTATGTGCAATATGTGTAAATATTTAAATGTTTCTAAATTTTGCTTCTAATTTTTTGGTTAACGCATAATAAAATAAAATTAATAATAAAATCAGTCTAACAAAATTTAAATATTGATGATATGAACCTTCTCAATGAGAGAACATTATGAGCAAAGTCAGCTATCTAAGAGAGTATTGGATAATATTCGTTATCTTGCCGCCTTAAATAATATGACACAGGCAGATTTAGCAAAGAGGATGAGAATCTCGCCGTCTTACATATCAGAGATATTCGGAGCAAAAAAAAGCGCATTTTATCCAACCATCATAGAACGCGCTGCAGAAACATTTGGAATTACCCCAGGTATGCTGTTAGATTATGATTTCACAGAAAGAGCAAAACAAGATGTTGCGACTTTAGTAACTGAAAGAACTACATTCTCTGCACAAACCCCTTCTTCGGCCTGAAAATATCCCCTGCCTTCATAAGCTGCCCAAGCGCTTCCTCAAGCTCGTTTTTCGTTAATCTCTCCCCAACTTCTTTCTCCAATTCCTCAATAGGAATCAACTTCCCCAAGCGCGACTCCAATTGCGAAAGAATGTCCCTCACCTGCAGAATCTTTCCCCTCTTGGAAGAAGTAACTCCAGTAGTAATCCTGTCAACATCAAAACTCTGCGACTCCTCGTCATAACCCACCTGCATCAGAGAATATTTCAAAAGTTCAATCGCCGCCTGCGCATCACCTCTTCCAACCTCTGAACGCAAGTGCAATTTCGCATACGCCTCCGACAAACGAATTATCCCTTCCAACTGACGGGCAGTAATAGGAATAGGCCTAATTCCCGAATCCGCTTTCGTCGGCTGATTCCTCAATTTAATATAAAACTCTTTAATCTCTGCAACCGCCTCGTCCGTCAACGCCGGCTTAACTTTCTGCTTTGCATAAGCGACATATTTCCTAAACAGCTTCGGATCAACAACATCTCTCACAACACCCTGCTGATGCTCCTCCAAAACATGCGACGCAACAGCCGCGTCCTGAATTTTGTTCGGCAAATCTCTTATAACAAAAATAACATCAAACCTTGAAAGCAAAGCCGGAGAAATATCAATCTGCTGTGGAATCGGAGTGTAAGGATCAAACCTCCCAAACTTCGGATTCCCCGCAGCAAGAACAGTCGTCTCAGCCCTCAGAGTTGCCTGAATATTCGCCTTGGAAATCGTAACCGACTGCTGTTCCATCGCCTCATGCATCGTGCTTCTGTCCTGCTCGTTCATTTTCTCAATCTCATCAATGCAGACAGTTCCTTTATTCGCCAAAACCATCGCCCCGGCTTCCAAGCTCCATCCTCGAAGAAACTCGTCCTTCACAACAGCCGCAGTCAAACCCGCAGCCGTCGCCGCCTTTCCCGAAACATACCTGCCTTTCGGAGCAACCAAAGAAACATATTTCAGCAAAACAGATTTCGCAACACCAGGATCACCGACAAGCAAAACGTGAATATCTCCTCTTGTACTCCCCTTGTCTGACTTAATCTTCTTAACCCCGCCAAACAACTGCAGCAAAACCGCCTCCTTAATTTCCTTGTACCCATAAATCGAAGGAGCAATACTCGACGACATCCGCTTGAATAAATTAGGATCAGCCGCAAGTTCCTTTATGTCTTTTATGTCCTCTTCAGAAATTTCTAAGTCATCAAAACTTTCTTCCATTGCATGTACATTATTCGCCTCAATCGCAATGTCAAATCTAGTTGAAATCGCACCAGTCTGCAAAGGAACAGGAATCTCTTTCAAAACTCCGTAAATCCCAACCCTCGCCCCCGGCGTCGTCTTCCCTTCCATCCTCGGATCAACCAAATCTTCCTTAAGAAAAATGTTTATTCTTCTCGGCTGTTCTCCTCCATCCAAAGTATCCGGCGACTCTTCAATAACCAATCTCTGCGCGTCAACCATTTCCTTTGACAAAGTTTTAAAATTCCCCTTCCATCCGCACGAGCATCTCGAAGGTTCCCTGAATTTTCTGTCAATCTGCAAGACAGATAAAATCGCTCCGCAATTCGGGCATTCAAAACGCGCGTTCACAACCTGAGGCCTGACTTCCGACGCCTGCCTTACAATTCCTTCAATCCAAAGCAAATTATCCAAATGCTTTGCTCTTATATTCCGGACTTTAACAAAAGAAGTTTTAGGCGGTTCCTTAATTCTAATTCTTGGATTGCTCACAAGCCCAAGCTCCCCTAAAGCAGTCTCCAAAATAGCCAGAGTATCTTCAGGATTTTCAAGAACCCCGTCCGCCAGCATCGGAGAAATTTCCTGCAGCATCGGAAAACTTAAACCCACAACATTCTCCCCTTCTCTTATAGATTTCCCAAGCTCCGTCTTATAAGAATTAAAAAAACTCTTCGCCTCAAGAATCAAATCCTCCTGCTTCCTGCTCTGCATCGCCTTCTGCCCGAAGTCAATCATTCCCCCTTTTTCTTCCTCTTCTGCCATCCCTTTCCCAAATCTGTTCCATTTATATTCATTTCTACACTCTAAAGGATAACAACCTTTTAGAACTACTTTCCTCTGATAACATTTTTGTGAGCAAACAAGAAAAATCCATGATTATCTCAGTAAAACCATACCATCTATCAGATAGGTTTTTTATTAATTATCTCCCAGATTCCTTCAAGCAATAACAATAATCTTTATTAACAAACAAATAATTACTAGATAATGCCAGAAAGAACGCAATCCGTTACTGAATCCGCATATGGCACCAGGGAAGAAATTGAAGAAGGGGTTAAAACATTACAACCTGACGTCAGAAAAGAAGTAATAAAAACCCTGACAACAAACCCAAGTCGGGGAGAAGTCCTAGGAGGTTTAACTGATATCGCAGACGAATTATATTGGGCATTACAAGAAGGCAAATCATTCAAACAACTACCCGCAAATCTTAAAAGACAAGTTAATACTCGAGATTATAATTTAGCTATTGAGACTTCGAAAGACCACGGCCCGTATACAGGCTCAATCGTCGGAGCATTATCAACACAATTTCAAGATTGGGATTATTTTGAACTCCTAGGTGATGCACTCGAGATGTTTTCTAGAATTAGAGAACCGCAAGCACACATGCAGGCAAGCACACTCACAAGAATTGTTATGTAATTAACCCAAGCCCAGATTTCAATAACCAATAACCTTCAAGTTTTTAATTAACTCTCTAGTGGACCTCTTCCTAAGATTTTTTACGTTCCTATGCATTTCATTGATGTCTTTATCACTAACATTTTCCCAAGCACCAGCAAACTTCATAATATCTTTCTTATTCCTTATTACCATAAAAACTAGAAGAATAAGTTATTAATAAAATTACCTGCTCTAATCCGACTTCAACCCGCAGCATATAGAACAAATAACAGCCAACATAAACCAGTGATGATTTTATATTACCAAATGTATTTCAATTATTAATATCTCTGTTATAATTTATTCCAACCCAAACCTCAAAATAGCCCCAACCCCATTCGTCATATTCTCAAACTGCACCCCGTCCTGATTTTCAATCGAAATCAAAACAAACTCCGCCCCAATCGCCTCTGTCTTTTCCTCAAGCTCCTTCTGCAAATCCCTGTTCAAATTTTTGCTAACCAAAAGAATCTCAACCGCCCCGCGCTCCAAAGCAAGCCTCACTTTATCAATCCCATAAGCAATCTTATCCGCGTGTTTCCCAAGAGTATTAAAAAATCTCTCAAGAATTTTCTTCTCCTTAATCAGCTCCTGCTCCGCAATCTCTTCAAACGATGCCTCAACTAATAATTCCAAGCCATGTTCATCCGTGTAGCCCAAATCCTTAACAGAAATAACTTTCTCTTTCAATTTAGTAACAAGCTGCCCTTCTTCAAGAAAATCTTCCTTAGTAGGAATCGGTCCGCCAATCATAATTCCCTTCAGCCGTGGCATGTCAAAGAAAATCTCTTTCATCATGTCGGCAACTCTTCTGTAAAAATCTTTCGCAAGCCCCTCGATAACTCTGTGAAAGCGCTGAGAACTTTGTCCTCCCGCCCGAATCTTCCCAGGCACACCCGAAGTCAATTTCTGCAAAACCTTAATCTGTTTTCCCTCCAACAGCCCAATCATCGCCTGCTGTCTGTCCATAACCAAAAGCCCGTAAACTTCCTCAATCTCAACCATCTCCTTCAGAGGCTCAACAATAAATTCCTGGTCGCATCTATAAATCTTAACGTTCAAAGGCTTCGGCGGTTCATGCACCCAAAGCTGAATATCTGAATCACCCTCCTTCAGCGAAATGTTTCCGCAATAAATCGCAAGCCCGTTAGCCGGCGTCTGTCTCACGCCCTTCAAATAACGAATTATCATTTCCAAAGCAGAAATAACATTCTTTCGCGTCGCAGTTGATTTTATATTAGAAGCCGTGCTCTTCTCGCCCTCAAGCTGCCTCGTAATTAAGTTTATGTTCGCCCCCGCCGGAACAAGCACAGTCACAAGCTCCGTGTGCCTCCCTTTGATACTTCCAAGTAACTCAATCAAATCTTCAAGTTCCTGTTTCTTTCGCGGGTCTATTTCTGTCATGATGATAAATAAAAAAGAAAGTTAATAAAACTAACTAAAAGAAGTTGTCAGTCTCTCTTTCTTTTTTCTCTTTTTAGAATTTATTTCAATCAGAGGGACCTCGATTGCCTCATCCCCCAAGTCTTCTCCAACAATCTTCTTAGAATCCTCATCTATTTGTTTTGACTGGTTGGCTATTGCATTATAATGCTCATGTCTCTTTTCCCAATTAGTTTTATGATATTCCATCTCTCTGTTCAGTAATTCATATAATTCTCTTGCACGTAGGATATTATCCTTAACAGAATTTCTAAATTTGTTACTTTTGATGTACTCTAATAACTTTTTAGCCCTTTCGTTTAGTTCTTTGCCGCTTAATCTTAAAGAGTACAACTGTATGAGACTTTTTCTTAAAACCTCGGCGATGTAAGGAGCTCCAAATGGGTGAACTATTAAGATATCTTTCTCAACCCAAAACTGAGATTGCTTTTTGTCACATGCGAAAGTTACCAAAACTCCATAATTTGCGTTATTTTTTATAACGTCATTCTTTATTTGAGTAATATAACCCTTGCTAAACTTTTGAGTCTTTTTACATTCGTAAACAATCAGAGCTATTTCTTTTCCCTCACATACAACATAATGATGTATATCCCCGCCCTTTCCATGATGCTCTATCTTATCACGAGGAAATTTATTTCTCAGCTCTTTTACTAATTCAATCTCAAAATTTATACCCTCGGTTTGTGAAGTAGTCCCTTTCTTTAGCTGCTCTTTCAACTCTTTAACTTGGTCCATTGCTCTCTTCCAATCTTCTGTCTTTAATTTCAAGGATTCTGTAAGTCTATCTGTTCGTTTTTTCTCATATTCTTTCCCCTTTTCTAAGAATTCTTTTCTGGTCTCAAGTAATTCCTTTTTGTATCTTTTCTCAGATTCAATTCTTTCGCGACTTACCAATTTTCTCGCCTCTTCTCGTGCCTTTTTCGTTAATACTTCTTTTTGTTTTTCAAACTGGATTTCAAATCTCTTCTTAGTTTCTTCTATCTCTTTTTTTAATTTATCCTGCATCTCCTTCTTTTCTTTTAATAGCTTTTCTCTTGTTTCTTTTATAACGACTAATCTTCTCTTCAACTCACTCTCAACTTTCTTCTTTTCTTCCCAAACACCAACAATTTCATAATATCTTGACTCTGTCAAAGGAGAATTACATAACGGACACTTGAATTTACCTTCATTCATGTTAATGTACTAAACATAAATATCTTTATAACCTTTCCTAAACTAACTAAATAAATTTTAACTCACCTTCGTCTCTTCTCCCAAAATTTTCTCTCCCAGCAAATCCTCTTCGTCTCTTCCCCAAGCAAATCCTCTCAACCTCCATTTCCACCTCTCCAATATACTCCCGCAAATCCTCATCCCTAACCAACCCCCCAGAGCAATACCTATCCATAAACTCCGGCTTGTAAAAAATCCCGTCCCGCCAAACACAAGGCATAACAAAATTCATTCTGACATCAATTAACCCCAATAGCTCATTCTTATTATCAACCAAACTCAAAACTCCCTGCGCCTCGATGACTTCCTGATAAATATTCATTTTTTCTCCCCAAGTTTCCTTCCCAGCAAATCCTCCGTCGCTGCAACAACTTCCTCCCAAAACCTAAGCAAAGCAGTTTCATACTTTATACCATTCTTGATATATCTCTTCACACCATTGGAAGTAAGCACAGCATTCTTCCCCTGAACATCAACCATCGTCCTCAATTCAGAATATCTATCAGAACTATCAAGAGCTTTCAGCCGATTTACTAAATTATCAATCAGCTCCCAATCTTTCAACGTCCGCGCATAAATATCCTGCCTAGCCATAAAATTCACAACGATAAAAACTATTTATTAATTTCTATACTAATTCAACCCAGATTATCAAGCATAAAAATAATTAACATAAATTCAATATGATTTCATATTACCGGCTGTATTTTCAATTATCAATCTCTTTCATTCCAGCCTATGACAAGCCATCAAATCCTTCTCAAAATCCTTCAAACTTTTAGGAACCTCAATCCCTGCAACCCCATCGCGCAAAGACTTCCCGCCGTCCTTCTTCGTCTTCCAAACCAGACTATTAAATTCTCTAAGCTCCCCAACTAATTTCAAATTCGACTTTCCGCGTTTAGCCTTCGGAAATTCCTCCTTCAAAAGATTAAACCCAAAGTCAGAAGCAATCACAGAAGTAATCTGCGGAATAACTGGATATATCAACCTCAACATTCTTTCAAGCAGAAAATGCAAAGTCCACTTCGCCGCCTCGCTCTCCTCTTTCGTGAAATTCCCATCCTCATTGTAAGCCCGATTTTTTATAATCTCGATATAATGCGACGCAAAAACCTCCCACAAAAAATCCCTCAACCTAAGCATCGGCTGGTAAAAATCATAATCCGAGTAACTCTTATCAGCAAACTCAGTCAACTCTTCAGCATAATCAATAAACAACTCATCAATCTTCCGAAGCTTCGGATTTTTCTTTGGCTTATCAAACAAAGAAACAAACTTCGAAACATTCAACAGCTTATTCAGCGTCTTCAACTCTGCCTGAATTTTCTCCAGAGAACATTTTAAATCCTGCTTCGCCAGATTTCCTTCAATCGCAGACCAAACTCTCAAAGCCTCCGCGCCGTACTCTTTCAAAATTTTTTGAGGGTCAACAACATTCCCGGCAGACTTCGCCATCTTCCTCCCCTTCTCATCAAGAATATGCTGATGAATCCAGACATCTTCAAAGCACGGCTTCCCCGTCTCCAGGTAACCGCGAAGAATTGTATAATAAAGCCACGTCCTGACAATTTCTTTCCCCTGCGGACGCAAACTCGCCGGAAAAGCTTTCTTGAAAAATCCATCATCCTGTTTGTATTTCAAAATAACTAATTCAGAAATAGACGAGTCCATCCACGTGTCAAAAACTCGAGTCTCGCCTTCCCAATTAACACTGAAATCTCCAGCTTTCCCAATTTTCTTCCCACCACGATAAACTTCTGCATCTTTTGGAACGCTTTCCTTCCACGGAACAAAATATTCTCCTGGCTTAGGCAAAGCAGCAAGCTTCTTCCCGTCCTTCTCCGCATTCCAAACCGGAATCGGAGTTGCATAAAATCTCCGTCGTGAAATCGGCCAGTCAATAGCAACAGAATCAATCCAATCGTCCAAAATTTTCTTCGACTCCTTCGGATAAAAATTAATCTTCTTGCTGACTTTTCTAATCTCATCCTTAAACTCCAACTGCTTCAGATAATACTCCGGCATCTCAATAAACTCAATCTCTGCTCCGCTTCTCTCGGAAATCGGCGTCCTGTGATAAATCTTTTCCTGCTTCACAATCAATTTCTTCTCTTTCAACATCTCAATAATCTTCTCTCTGGCTTTCCTGACTTTCAACCCTTCCAAAATCCCCGCATGCGCGTTCATCGTCCCGTCAACATTAATCGCAATCCGGGGTTCTAGTTTCATCTCCCTAAAAAATTGTATGTCTGACAAATCTCCAGCAGAACACATCATGACAATCCCCGAACCTTTCTCAGGATCCGCGAGGTTGTGCGGCTGAATCGGAACTTCCCTTTTAAAAATCGGAGAAATCGCAGTCTTCCCTTTCAGATGTTTATATCTCTTATCAGTCGGATGGAAGATAACCATCCCGCAAGTACAAATCAGTTCGGGGCGCGTCGTCGCAATAATAATTTCCTCTCCTGTCTCCTTGACTTTCCACTTAACGTCATTAAAGGTAGAATCAATATCTTTATACTCAATCTCAGAATCCGCAATCGTCGTCTGCAATTTGCTGTCCCAGTTGTTAATTCTCTTGTCTTCATAAACAAGTCCTTTCTTAAAAAGTTCAATAAACGTCGCCTGCGTCAAAGCCCGATACTCCGGACTGTCAGTCAGATAAACAGCCCCGACATGCTCCCCTTGCTTGTAAGATGTAAAAGAAATCCCAAGTTTCGCAAAACTATCCGTCGACTCTTCAGAAGTCTCCTCCAGCAGTTTCTCGCAATATTCCAAAAATTTCTCTCTCCCAATTTCAAACGCGCTTATTCCAAACTTCTTCTCCGCCCCCATTTCAATCGGCAGTCCGTTCCTGTCTAGCCCAAGTGGAAAAATAACCTCAAACCCCTTCATCCTTTTGTATCTTGCAAAAAAATCCTGATAGCAGTAAGTCACAGCATGCCCCATGTGAATCGGCGCATTGATGTACGGTGGCGGCGTGTCAATAGAATAAATTTTCTTCTTTGTCTTATTATCAAATCTAAACTGCTCCGATTTCTTCCAATTTTCAGTTATCTTTTTTTCTATCTCTATGTTCCAGTTCTTTATCTCCTTCAGTTTTATCTCTGTCATCCATTTCTCAAGAAGAACAGGATTTTAAAGTTTAGGGTTTCCTCACTCGATACCTGCCAAGCTCCAAAATAATCTTTTTCCCAGCCAAATCTTCAATGTTGTAAGAATCAAAAAATTCTTTTAAGACATTCGTTATTTGTTCTCCAGTAAAATGGTAAGGAACTCTCAAAATTATCAAACCATAATGACAATTCTCTGGATACAAAATCAAACTGCCAAATTCAATATCTTTGCTGATTAAAACAGCATTTTTCTCCTTAGCATATTTTGCAATCTCTTTGTCATCACAGCTTTTCAAAGAAGATAATTTTACATGTTCAACTTCGCACCCTCTTAACTTAATCACCCTCATTGCAGAAAACGGCATGTTCTCATCAAGCAAAAATCTCATTTTAGATTCTGAAAACTTCCTCGCCCCTCATAAGAGAAACTGCATACCTAACTGCAGCCAAAACTTCATCTTTAGTTAGGCCATACTCCCTTTCGATTTCTTCGTAAGTCATTCCTCCAGCCAACATCCCCAAAATCTCTTCAACAGTAATTCTAGTTCCTTCTATCACGGGCTTCCCATGCCTTATCTTCCAGTCAATAATCACTTTCTTCATATTTTACCTTATCAATTAATTTATTTAAACTTTTGTAAAGAGAAGATTTTAAAGTTTTAGATTCCCTTTTTCGAAACCAGCAAAATATCATTCCAGCACAAAAAAACTTAAATACTTTCGGCATCTTTTAACTGTAATCTCAATAGAAAATAAAAATTTTAAGAAGCAAAACTAAATCTTCATTAAACCTCGTGCATCAAAACCTTAATCAATGCCACCCCAGAAACCATGAATCTTATTCTGCTCCGCCAATAAGTTATCCAACTCCTTATAATCACAGCTCTGCGCCGCCCTCTCTTCAATTTCATCAAACGCGTTGCAATTCAGTCCCTTAAACATCGCAGCAACTACAAATCTAACACCTTGATTATCATCAGGATTTAATTTCAATATTAATTCAAAAAGCTTTTTTGCCTCTTGTGTATTATTTCCTTCCCATAAACAAAAAGCAAGTCCACAGATTGCCCGAAAATATTGCCTATTTTCCAAAACTCCCCACTCTAATCTCTTAGGCCAGCCCTTGCTAAAGCGCCCCTTTGTCAGTAAATACGCCTCCTCATAAAATTCACGGGACTTCTCATGCTCTTCTTTCAACAAATACAGATTCCCAAAACCGTTATAAGCGTCAACATACTCATCATCAATCTCTAGAGCTTTTTTAAAACATCTTTTCGCTTTGTCAAATTCTCCCTCGCTTAAATGTTCCAAACCATCGTAATAATAATCTTCCTTCTCCATATTATAAGAATTAATGTCTTTTTTTGAAATTACATCTAAGGGAATAATAAAACCTTGAGGAGAAACCCCATACTTCAAATAAGGGCTATTTTCAGCAACTTCTTCTCTGGCAAACCTATCATCCCAGTAATTTATCTTTAGCGCCTTCATTATTTCAGAAGCTTTATCTCCAACCGTTTTTGAGCTGGCTTCAAAAAGCTCTGCAAGTGATTGCCTGGACCACTTCTTATCGTTTTCAGAAAGAAAATTTATTCTTGAATAAACCCACAACAAAGATGCGGCAGTCGTATTAACTTTCCGCGTGTTTGATATCCCCTTCTTCCTCCTGCAATAAGACTCTACTAATTTGTAAAGCAATCTGGAATCTTCAGGTGTATGACTAAGTTCCTTCAATTTTTCATCAGACAAGTTGAAAATCTCATCCCTTCTTCTCTTAAACTCTCCCTTTTCCATACTCATACACCTCTATCAATAAGCGAAACTCTAAACGCCCTCTCCTTCTTCACCAAATCAATTATATCAAAATCTATATCGTTTTTCAAAATCCTCGGGCTTAATTTAAAGTAGTTTAAAGAAGAAAATTGCTCGTAAAGCCCTTTTGATTTTATTGTATTAATCAAGAAAGTCTTGTCTTCAGGATAAACAACTTTGTCATAACCTTTAATAGAACACTTCTTATGAGTTCCTAACAAAATCTCTGTGTTTTTATCCTGCGCCGTACTAATAAGTGCCTCTCTAAGCTGCAGTATTTTTTCTTCTATTTCTTTCTTTGCATGCTGAAGCCTGTCAAATTCGTCAATTAAGTCCTTAGCTTCAAATATCATAAAAATAACAAGCCTCGGTATTTTATAACAATTTCGCTATTAAGCCGCTCCCAAAAATGTCTTTCTCATTGCAATAAAACTTAAATACTTCCCAAATCTCTAACCATTATGAAAAGAGGTTTACTTCTGACAGCTCTGACAATTATCTTTCTCGCAACTCTCGCTTCTGCTGTTGTGATTAATGAGTTTACTGTTGACCCGCAAACCGACTGGGATAACAGCGGCTCGCCGACTGATAACGATGAATTCATAGAACTATATAATCCGTTAAATGAACCGGCAGACCTAACGAATTGGACATTAGTAATGAATGACTCATTAAGTGTAAACGCTTCAATAGAGTTTTTGTCTGGTTCAATTTCCCCAGAGGATTATATAACAATACTAAATCCCGCAGGCTCTATGAATCTCAATGGGCAAATTCTGTTATATGACAGCTCGCAAACCTTAATTGATTCAGTCTCTTACGGAACATGGAATGATGGAAATCCAATAGATAATACCCAAGGCGGTTCCTCAACTTCGATACAGGACGAATGCCTCTCCAGAATCCCAAACGGCGCTGACACAAACTCAGACATAACTGATTTTGTAAAAACAGTATGCACATACAACTTAGAAAACGGCGTCCTCCCAGACAACCAGCAGGGCCTTAACGCAACAATTATGGGAAAAATCGTCCTAGAAATCCTCCCAAGATGGCTGCAATTCGGTACGGTCCAACCAGGCTCAATCAACAACCCAGCATTAAACGGTCCTATTATCTTTAACGCAACAGGAAGCGAAGCAGACGTAAGAGTTGAAATAACAGAAGTCATTGGTTCTCCTTTTGATTTAGGATTAAAAATCGACAACGTCGCCGCTCTAGGAAAAATATGGACAATTCTTCAGACATCGTCACAGGTCCAAAATGCAACACCAACCCTAGACATCCCAGAAAATACTCCACCGGGAACAGCCCAGGGAACAATCGTCTACACAGTCGCCGGCCAAGTTCCAGCATGAAAAAGAAAATTCTCTTTCTCTTCGTCGCTCTATTAATCCCCCTAACAGTTGCATTAGAATTTTACCCTTCAACCCTAGAATTCTCCCTCCAACCCAACGAAGTCGCATGCAAAACAATCTACTTCCAATTAGATTCCCCAGCGAAAGTAACAGACATCTGGGCATCATCGTCGGAAGAACCATGGTCAATAACAGATTTTCAGACTCCTTCAATAACCCACAAACTCGTCCTGACTTACCAAAAAGAATTAACAACAGAAAAAGAAATCCAAGTCTGTCTTTCCGGCTCGCAGCCAGGAAACTACAAAGGTGCGATACTAATCCGTCAGGAAGAAGTCGGCAACTCAGTCGTCCAGTTTGCAGTCTGGCTCAAAGTTTCAATTGAAGGACAAACAACTCCCGAGCCAGAAGAACAAGAAGATTCAGGCTCGTCGCGAAGCAGAAACTCCGGAAAAACAATCTCCAACGTTCAACCAACTCAAGAATCAGCCCAAACAAACTTCCAAACCCTCGGCTTCTCCCTACCAGAAGAAAAAATCAAACTCAACCAACCGGTAAAAACAAAAGAACAAATTCCAATAAGTTATTTCTTAATAATCCCTGCAGCACTAATCGCCCTGCTTATAATTCTTCTTTTCATTAAACTAATAAAATAGTTAAATCCCGCCCACAATAATTACAGATGAGCAAAAAATCCCTCTTCCTAAAAATCTTCCTCCCCGCAAAAAAACATTATTCCAAAAGTAAAAAACGTTTAGCCGGCGAAGGCTGGCAGCACGACTGGCAAACCCTCGTAACAACAATTTACTCAGCACAATCAAGAGACGAAACAACAATCCCAGTTATGGAAAACGCCTTCAAAGCTTTCCCAACACTAAGCTCCTGGAGCCAAGCCCCATTATCAAAGATCCTCCGTCTTACAAAAAAAATAAACTACTACAAAACAAAATCAAGAAACTCAAAAGCCGCAGCCCAAATGTTAATTAAAGATTTCAATTCCAAAGTCCCAAATAATATAGAAAACCTCGTCAAACTCCCAGGAGTCGGCAGAAAAACAGCCAACCTCATGATAACAGAAATCCACAAAAAACCAGGAATTACCGTCGACACGCACGTCCACCGATTGAGCAACGTCCTCGGCTTAGTAAAAACAAAAACCCCGCACGAAACAGAACTTGCATTAATGAAAATCGCACCCAAACGCTATTGGTCGCAAATCAACAGAATTTTCGTCCTCTGGGGCAAGGAAGTCCGAGGCAGAAACAAAAAAAGATTGCTTGACAAATTAAAGTCAAATAATTAATAATAAAAAATCGTTAAGTAAACAAGTATAATTTTACCGAGATAATTTTTATTCCTGATAATCACAACAAAGAAAATCTTAAAAACCCCAAACCCCTCATTAAATCACAAAAAGAGGCGAACATGTTAACACCAATAGAAATAATTGCACTGATTCTCGCGATTTGCGGAATAATAAAAATAATATTTGTATCGGCAAATAAAAAAGCATGGATAAAATTCGCAGCCAAATTCTACAAAGTCCCTGCGATATCAATAGCCATGCTAATAATCCTAGGAATCATAGTAGCATACTACTTACTTCTCACCCTATCAATAGTTCAGATAGTCGCGTCATTCGCCCTTCTCTCAATTATCGGCGGAATCGGCGCAATGATTTACTCCAAAGAAATTCTCGATTTAGCAAACAAAATTGCAAAGAAGAAAACAGCATTCAAAGAAAGAGCTTACGTGTTCCTCTGGCTCGTCATTTTCTTGCTTGTCCTACTTGCAATTTTCGCATAAAATCTTTATTTTTATCAAATTTCCTATCAACAACAATTGTTACAACCAAACCTATTAAGTAAACCCAAAATGGTAACATCCTACAACAAAAGACTTTAAACTTTAACAACATCTTCATTTATGCTGCTGCCATTTAGATTATTGAAACACCGTCGGTAATATAGCAATCGTCTCGAGTTTAAGTTAATTATGATTTTGTGATGGGCAAAATTTACATCTTGTGGTATAGTGTAGCGCAGCTTACCATTCTGTCTATGTAAATGTTACGTTGTGAACTTGATTGAACAAAAGCAAAAATCTTAAATACCTTCTATTTCTAAAATTGCCATGTCACAACAACAAACAATGCAAATGCCGGGTGTCTTCGGCGGATTAATGAGATATGACGAGGAATACAACTCAAAATTCATGCTCTCGCCAGCCCAAGTAATCGGATTCATCGTAGCAATAATCGTCATCGTAATTGTAGTAAAAACTTTCTGGCCCATTGTCGCATAATCAGATTTAAACCGCCTTATTAGCTACAATTTAATAAGATTATGAAAATAGTTAATGTAAAAACCTAACGACAGAAGGATAGTATGATTTTACTGAGATAATTATTCTGTTTCCTTGATTAATTCTCCATTCTCTTTTTACCAAGACAATTATCCAAAAACTATAAATAACTCTCTCTTCTAACAAAATCTATGATAGCGCAAAAACAAAAGTGCAAATTAATGGTTGCGGGATTCACCAAAACCAGCTGGAGGTTTTGGTTATGATACCGGGACTCGGCGGAATAAACCCCGCAAAAATGAAAGCAATGATGAAGCAGATGGGCATCAATCAAGAGGAAATAGAGGCAGAAAAAGTCACAATCGAAAAATCAGACGGCTCTGAGATAATAATCAGCAACCCAAACGTCCAAAAAATGACAATGCACGGGCAAGAATCATTTCAAATCACCGGCGACGTTTCAGAATCCCAAAGCATTAAAGAAGAGGATATAAAACTCGTCGCAGAAAAAACCGGCAAGTCAGAAACCGAAGCCCGTAAAGCTCTTGAAAAAACCAAAGACATCGCAGAAGCAATCATGGAGCTGAACGAATAAAATGAACCCTGAAGAATTTATAGAATCACATACTGAATTAATCAAACCGATATTCACAAAATCTCAGGAAGCTTACTGGAACGCCTCAATAAGCGGGAAACAGGAAGACTTCAAAGAATACGAAAAACTAATAAAAGAACTTGCAAAAATCTACAACAACAAAGACGACTTTGAAAAAATAGTTTCATTCAAAAAAGCTAACATCCAAAATAACTTAACAAAAAGGCAGATAGAAATTCTATACAACTCTTACCTCAGCTCTCAGGGAGACTTAAATCTTATCAACGAAATAATAGAAAAAGAAACAGAGATTGAACAAAAGTTCAACAACTACCGCGCAGAAATCAAAGGAGAAAAATTCACAGACAACAAAATAAGAGAAATTCTTGAAACCGAAACAGACTCAAAAAAACTTCAGGAAGTCTGGGGAGCAAGCAAAAAGCAAGGCGAGGTAGTGTCAAAAGAACTAATAGAACTGGTAAAGCTGAGAAACAAATTGGCTCGCTCATTGGGCTTTGAAAATTATTACATACTCTCCCTTACAGCATCAGAACAAAACATAAACGAACTAAAATCAATATTCGGCGAATTATCATCGCTAACAGAAAAACCTTTTAGAGAACTTAAAGAAGAAATAGACAAGCACTTATCAAAAAGATATTCAATACTGAAAGAAGAACTAAAACCCTGGCACTATCAGGACTTGTTCTTCCAGGAAGGTCCAAAAATCTACAAAGCAGACTTAGATAAAATCTACTCGCAAAAAGACATTATTGAAATCTCAAAAAAGTTCTACAAAAGCATCGGCTTAGACGTTGAAGCGATTCTCAAAAAGTCAAGTCTCTATGAACAGCCGGGCAAATCACAGCACGCATTCTGCATTGACATAGACAGAGAAGGAGATATAAGAATATTAGAAAACATAAAAAATAATGCGCATTGGATGGAAACAACTCTCCACGAGCTGGGGCATGGAGTTTACGAATATTACATAAGCAAATCTCTCCCGTTCACACTCAGAAGACACTCCCACATTTTCGTAACAGAAGCAATAGCAATGCTGTTCGGAAGACAGGAAAAAAACATCTCATTCATACAGGAATATTTTAATGCAGACAAAATTACAGAACTATCGGAGGACATCTCAAGCTCCTCAAGACTAAGACAATTGGTATTCTCAAGATGGACACAGGTAATGGTAAACTTCGAAATGGAATTATACAAAAATCCCGAGCAGGACTTAAACAGATTATGGTACAATCTGGTAAAAAAATACCAGCTTCTAAACTTTCAAAGAGACAAGCCAGATTGGGCGTCAAAAATTCACTTTGTCTCATCGCCGGTTTATTATCATAACTACATGCTCGGAGAATTGCTCGCATCCCAAATACACCGCAAAATAACAAAAGACATACTAAAACAAAACCCATTAGCAAACAGCAAATACGCCGGCAGAAAAGAAATCGGGAATTATTTAATCAAAGAAATATTTTCCAAGGGAAAAACTCTCAGGTGGAATGAATTAATAAAACAAGCAACAGGAGAAAATCTTTCTGCAAAATATTTCACAGAAGAGTTCGTTAACAAATAATTTGAATTAATTAGATACTATTGATATATTACCAACGGCGTTCTTCAGTTAATTTAGATTGACTGCAGTATAAACGAAAAAAAGTCTAATGTCAATTATTATATATTAGTAAAATCATATAATCTAATATAATAATTTGTTTTATATCAATTATTTTATCTAAAAGTTTTTCAACAGCAAAAAGAAAACTATATAAACAACCACAACTTCATAAACCAACGCGTTTCATGCTAAAAAGAGTTTCACCTAAAGAATTTTATGGAAGATATAATAAAGGAAAAAATTAGTGCTGACCATCTCCTTTATGTCAGCTTGAAATACACAAAAACGTGCGACGTAATCATTAATCTGCTTTCTCGCTGGAAAAATATGATAGAAAAAGTCATGGACCGGCTCGTTGAAAGGGCAAAAAAAGAGAAAAAATGGCAGCCAGTTCCAGACGCCCCAAGAGCGAAACTAGTCCAGCTCAAAAAAATATACGCAAACAACAAAGAAATTATACCAGCTCTCGAACTATACGAACTTTTCCGCGACCTCGAAAAACTTGAAAAAATCCGCGAAGCAGAATTCAGGAAAAATGTCAACCTGAAAGTGAAATACAAAGGAGAAACAATAAACATCAATCTTGAAAGACTGAAGGACTACGCAGCAACTCTAGAAAAGTTTATAAGTGCCATCAGATAAATTCTCTGATAGTTAGTAATACGGGAAATGTCAAAAGTAATAACAATAACTTCAGGAAAGGGCGGTGTGGGGAAGACCACCACTTCTATCAACCTTGCCACGGCACTGAACCTGTTTGGAAAAGAAACAATAATCGTAGATGCTAATCTGACAACCCCGAACGTCGGCTTACACTTAGGTGCGCCAATAGTTCCCGTCTCATTAAACCACGTAATGTCCGGCAAGGCAAAAATACCAGACGCGATTTACGAGCACGAATCAGGCACAAAAATAATCCCCTCCTCCCTTTCAATCGGAGAGCTAAAAAGACTAAATCACAACAAGCTGACGGAAATAGGGAAAAAACTCAGAAAAATGGCTGATTTCGTGATTTATGACTCGGCAGCCGGCTTAGGAGAAGAAGCGATCGCAGCCATAGTCGCCGCAGACGAGATAATTATCGTGACAAACCCTGAGATTCCCGCAGTCACAGACGCGCTAAAAACCTCAAAACTCGTTGAACAACTAGGAAAAGAAGTAAAGGGAGTAATCGTAACAAGAAAATCAAACTCAAAAACAGAAATGCCGATTTCAAACATTAAAGATATGCTGGAATTGCCTATTATCGGAGTCGTCCCTGAAGACCAGAAAATAAAGTCGGCCCTTGTCATGAAAGATGCCGTTATTCACACGCATCCTTACTCAAAATCTGCAATCGCCTACAAAAAAATCGCAGCCAAAATTGCCGGCGTGCAATACCGCGAGCCTTCTTTGTGGAATAGAATGTTTGGTTAAATCACGAACAGCCCCGCCCAAACTTTAACATAAACCCAACCTTTCTTCTCATTGATTGTATTTTACCCATAGTTAAGATATCAATTTTTCATCAAGATTTTACATTTATCCGCAGCTAATCTTAATTAATTTGAGATGCCGTCGGTAATATAATGAACTTATCGAATTTGTATTAATCATATTTTTAGCTGAGTAACTATTTACTTCTTATGCTATATTTCATCGTTAATCAACCGCTAACCACGTCTGATTTTACTAACTTACCAACTTCCCTTTCTCAATCAACCCATTAAAAATCCAACTCATCCAAATCAGTAAACAGCTTTCTCGTTGTAGCCTCATTCGAACGCTCGCCAGAAGCATAGAGTTTTCGGTATTCCATTAATCTCCCGCCCATTCGCAACAGCCCTTTATCTCCCGTTAACTCTCCGACACCATGCCCGCGATACAACCCATACGCCTGATTAATCAAATCCGCAGCGCCTTCCCAATGCTCTTTCTGCGCGAACCAAGAATCATTGTTTTCAAGCACTTCAAGTATTTCTCTTATTGTCTCTTTACGTTCATCTGCCATTAAATCATAACGCACAGCAAATATTTATTCTTATGTGCCTCTGCCAATTATTGCTAACATCAAAAAATTAGTAAACCGCAATCACCGTTTCAAGTTTCTATAGTACAAGGCGTAAATGTTTGCCCATCACAAAAATAATTAACGCGGCGCGCACAAATTTGCGGAGCAAATTTGTAATTAATAAGACGCAGCCAAACACACGGCGTCCAAATGCGCATCGTGTTAGTTATAATTTATATACAAATAATTAACATAAATTAGATACGATTCTATATTACCGGCGGTGTTTTCAATTAACCCTAGTTCGCTGTGGCTTAAATGAAAAGTCTTGGTCAATTATTAATGTCTCTTACTTAGATAATAATTCATGCCCTGATGATATCTGGTATTTTTTCTTTTTTTCAGCTAATCTTGCTCCCAACTTCCATCTCCCCGTCAACCATCAAAATCCTCACAGAACTCTTGTCTGAATTAGAAGCAGCCAAAATCATTCCGTTTGACTCAATCCCCCTCAAATTAACAGGCGATAAATTAACAATAAAAATCGCTTTCTTCCCAACCAACTCACTAGCAGAATAATGCCCCCTCAAGCCCGCAACAATCGTCCTCTCTCCTATCTCCGAGCCAAAATCAACCTTCAAGACAAAAAGCTTAGAAGCATTAGGATGCTCCTCCGCCGACGTTATCTCTCCAACTCGCAAGTCCAGCTTCGTGAAATCGTTGATTGAAACTTTTTCTGTCATTGTCTAACTCCATAAATATTATCAAAAACATTAAACCACTTTAAATAATTTTGTTTGTCTTCTAGACAAGAATCAATGACGGCAAGACGCAGTTTGCTTGCCCAATGCAAATCGCCTTTCTGCAAAAGAATATCATAAGCAATAAAGAGATGTCTCCTTACTTCAAATTCCTCAACCAAAGAACCATGTTCCTCAAGAGCAAGATTGATTCCAAACCAGTCTCCCCTGTCAACTGACTCAATAAACATCCGCGAATACTGCGAGCCTTCCATGCAAGACAAATAAATTAAGGGTTTTTATAATTTGCCATAAATTACTCAGAAACAAAATTTGCTACTCCATAGAGATCAGAATTTGTAATAGAAACAACACAAGGATTATCCGATGAGGCTCCGCAAGTCTCTCCATCCCAATAAATCTGACATACCGGAACCAAGTTTGGCGTCAAGCTGAGTTCTCCTGCTGGAAAGAAACCTGAACACAAGTCAGGAGCACAACTCATCCCAGAAGGAATCGAAGAAATCGTGCTTGCACATCCATAATCTACTATGACAATTTCAACATAATAATTGCACTCTCCATTCACACATTGCCCGCCCGTACAAGACGTTCCATCAGAAACATCATCATTACTACAGATTCCTAAATTGCAACTATCTATAGTGCATTCATTTCCGTCATCACAATCTGGAGGACTGCATACAGCACCGCTCCCAGCCCTCACCCTCCCGCTTATCGTTCCCTTAGAAGTCAAAGTCAGCGAACTGCCTCCCCTCTTGTAACTAACAGTCACCTCTCCATTAAATCTGTCACCCTCATCTAAAGTACAAAGAACTGAGAAAACATTTGTCCCGCCAGCAGACATAGAATAAGGCACTGAATAACTATCGCACCCAGAGATATCAATCCTCTCAACATCAACATTCACCCCGCCGTTATTTTTTAATTCAATATCAATGCCGTTTGTAGTCACAGCAGATGAAACAGCATAAAACGGCGCGCTTACAATAGCACTATCAGACATCAAACTACCGGGCCTGAAATACAAAGCAAGCACCCCGATAACAATTATCGCCGCAAGAATCGCCCAGCCATAAGTCATCAAAAACTCCATCGCCGCCTGCCCCCTTCTCCTCCGACGAGCTAAAGACAATAAAAAAATTCCGACAAAAGTAAATCCAAACCCGATAAAGCCGCTGGCAGGCCTGTCAATGTCCTCGATAACCGCAAATCCAGTCAGCCCAAAAAGAGAATTAGCAATATAAAAAAAACCAACAGTTAAAAAAATAAATCCAAATACCAAATATAATATTCTTCCCGCACCAAACCCTCTTTTCATAAATATCATCGGCAAATTAACTATAAAAATCTTCTTGCCCTTTCTCTACAATTTATCAAGCTGTTTCTTTTTCTTCTCGCCTGCCTATTTCATCCTCTCAATTTCTTTGTGGTAATAGCCGGCTAACTCCATCTTTCCTTGCTCAACCGCCTCTTCTTCATTAGCCTTATGAATCTCTATCTGTTCTTCAATAGATTTATTCCCTTCTCAAGACGCTTTTTTCTTTTTGCCATATTTTTCTACTTCCTTTTCTAAAAAGCCAAAAAGTTTCTCTCCGCAATTAAAAACATTTCCAACGCATCCGCAACTCACCGAATAATAAAATAATAAAAAAGTTTAAATACTACAAATAATGTACTTACTAGTACATAAAATGAACTATGAAATATTCGGCAAGGGCAGAGAGAAAATTCTGGAATGTTTTTACAAAAACAGAAACAGAGAGATATACTTCAATGAGATAACTAGAGAAACAAAACTAACACCCAACACAACATTACAGCACTTAAAATTATTGCTCAAAAACAACCTGATCACGTCAAATAAAAGAACAAATAACACGTTCTTTAAACCAAATTCAAAAAACCCGCAGATTTATTCTATCTTCTCTTATTTTGATTATAAAAAACTAAACTCTCTCCCGCCAGCAAGAAAAAGGGCAATAACAGAATTCATAGACAAACTGGAAGTCCTGCCACTCATCTCGTTAATCTTCGGTTCAACAGCTAAAAGCACATTTGAAAAGAAAAGTGATATAGACATCTTACTAATTTATAATAAAAAAGAAACAGAAAGCAAATTATTAAAACAGGAAATTGAAGCAACAACAGGAGTAAACATTCAGACATTCATAATAGATTACAGATACTTTAAAGAACAGATATTAAGGCAAGAAGACAATTTAATAACTCATGCAATAAAAACAGGTTTTGTCACTTCTGGGCATTATCTATTCTACAAAGAGGCATTAAAGTGAAACAGCTCTGGGAAATTTGGCTTGAAAACGAACAAAGAAGAGACAAAGATTTTCAAAGATATATTGAAATCAAAAAGATAAAAAAGGAAACAGAGATAAAAGAACTTGTCCAAGGACATTTAGAAAAAGCAGACCATAACCTAAAGTTTGTAAAGTTAACTATCGAACTAAAAGAATTCAACGACTGGGCAATAGTCAGTTCATACTATGCAATCTACCACGCTTCCCTCGCACTTTGCGCATTAAAAGGATATTCAACCAAGGATCATCTTGCAACTCTCTTAATCCTAATAAAAGAGTTTTATCAAAAGGGATTAGACAAGGAAGAAATAGAAGTAGTCAACAAAACAACTCTTGAGAAGGAGCAGGTTCTTTATTATATCGAGGCAAAAAACAAAAGAACAAAGGCAAGTTATTCGCCAAAAAGGATTTTTGAAAAAGAAGAAACTGAAACTCTAAGACAAAAAGCAATAAGCTTTGTGAACAAAGCCAAAGAAATCGCTGATTCTTTTAATTTTTATCCATAAAAAAAACCCAGAAGTTTCTCTCCGCAATTAAAAACATTCTCCACACATCCGCAACTCACAGAAAAATAAGAAAAATAAAATAAGAAAAATAAAAAATTAAATTTAAGCGTTTATCTTGCCAGATATTGTTTCCAACGATACAAAGTCTACATCGCTTCCGCTACGCCCGTATGTCGCAGCAATATTAGCATCAATACTCTTGTCATTAACGGGATATTGTACATAAGTAGCACCTGTCACTGCAATAGCCATCTCCAAAGAGGAACAAAATTAATCTTTCTTTTTATCCCGAACCATTCCACATTTTCCTCTTTTTCATAGTTTTCTGTAATAATCGTTAAATTTTTGCATTTTAGTTCTTTGCTTGCTTTCAGAAGAGCTCGAACTTCTCTTTGTTTTGTATTAACATCATCAACAGAATAACAAACCTGAATTAATTGATTTATTTTCTGTTTTTCTTTCACGACAAAATCAACTTCTTCATCTTGTTGATTTCTCCAGTAAAATATCTCCTCGTAATTTCTAAACAACTCTATTGCTGTAACATTTTCATAAAGTCTTCCATAATTTTTAGAAAACTTTGTTGAAAGAGAATTAATGAAAACATTATCAATAAAATATGCTTTTCGCGGATATTGTAGTTGATCTTTTATCTTATATGAAAAAATGGGAATGCTGAACATAAAATAAGAATTCTCTATATAACGAACATAATCTTGGATAGTTGCTTTGCCAACTTCGTAACCAAGACTCTTGACTGTATTATAAAGTTTAGTTAATGAATAATGCGTTGAATTGACGAGCAAAAGTATTAAAGCCTTTAACGCGACCTCGTTTCTAATTTTATATCTTTCAATAATGTCTCTCTTTATAACTGTTTGATAATAAGACTGGGCCGTATCAATTTTTTTCGATTCATCTAACAAAGTTATTTCAGGAAGTCCTCCAAATTTTAGATATTCTCCAAGAGACTTCATCAATTTTGCTTTTTCATTTGCAGAATACTCAATATTTTTTAAATCGGGTTTCAATTTCTTAAAGCTCAGAAACTCTTTGAAAGACAAAGGAAAAACCTTTACTTCCAGAAATCTGCCTCTTAGTTCTGTTGGTATCTCCTTGCTGGATGTCTTTGATGTTGAACCAGAAACAAAGATTTTTATGTTCTCCGTATCATTTATTCTTCTTAGCCATTTACTCCAATTAGGAATATTTTGAACTTCGTCAAGCAATAAAATTTTTGTTTCTTTATCGTATGTCTGTCTTATTGCTGGCATAAGCATTGTTAAAAATTCTGTACTCAACGGAATTCTTTCATCCTCAAAATTAAGGTATACTATTTCTTCTCTTGATTTATTTTTTAGTTCTTTTTCTGTAAGTCCCAACATCAAATAAGTTTTTCCAACTCTCCTAAACCCTGTGACTACAATAATCTTATTTACTTTCAAAGATAGATATTCGTCTAACGAAATGTCTCTTTCAATTACTTCCGGAAGTTTTCTCTCTTTCCACTCCTGTAACAACGTTTTAATTATTCGTTCCATAGTCCAATTTTATATGATTATTGGACTATATAAACTTTCCTATGATTTTCTCAACTTCCTGCCGTTTGTTAAATTCATAACTCATTTTAACTCTTCACGATAATCTTCTTTCTCCGAAATGCATCCGCAACTCACCGAAAAATAAAATAATAAAATAAGAAAAATAAAAAATTAAGTTTAAGCTATATCTCTAGCAGTGTCTGCTATTGTTCCGGTTGAGATTAGTTCAGTCCCTAAACCAGTCGCATCTCGCGTATAAGCAATAGCTATATCTCCGGTAAATTTCTGATTAGGAGTAAAAGTACAACCAGCACCAACATCAATAGTCTTTACTTGGCCTGCAGTAATAGCCGCAGCAGCAGTTGTCATTGTGCAAGTAGTGCCAGCACTAGCACCAGTTCCAGTTATGGTTATCCCCTTAATCCAAACTGTCTCTCCAGCGTTGTTGACTAGTTCCAGATTAATCCGTTCATCTGTGTCAGAATCTATATTCCATGCATTAACATAGAAGGGAGATGTAACGATAGCACTACTGCCTCTCAACGAACTCGGTTTAAAGTAAATCGCAAGCACCCCAATAACAATTATCGCCGCAAGAATCGCCCAGCCATAAGTCATCAAAAACTCCATAGCCGCTTGTCCTTTTTTACGATTTCCTAAATCGGAAAACGTAGAAAACTTGTTTTCTCTCTTTCCTTTCATTTTAACCTCCTTTTCAATTCTTTTAATCATAACCTTAATACCGAATACAAAACAAAGAACTTTATAAATATTACCATTCTGCAGAATCAAAACAAAAACAATTTATTGCCCCGCCAACCACACGCCCCCAAAATAAAACACTGCCCAAAAACCCCGCCCCACTCCGATAATTAACACAAAATCTGAACGTTGATTAAATGTCTTTTATCATAATAATCACCTGCAATAAATATTTTTTATAAATTACTTGAGAAAATTTTAATTAATCTATTGTTCATCCTTATGATAAAATTCTAAAATTATTATTGTATCACTTTTCTTGTTGTAAGCGTAAGAAAGTCTGAACGGCGTCAGATAAACTTCTCTAGTTCCTTTTCTGTTATGTTTCATCGGCTTTCCTATAGCAGGATTATTTTTTATCTTGATAATGAGTTTTTCTATTCTTCCTTTAATCGAAGAGTCTTTTATTTTAGAAATAGCCCTCTTGAAATGCTCGTCGAACTCTATCTTCACCATTTTTTCATTTCTTTTACAAAATCATCAAACTCCATTATCCTAAACTCGCCTCTGTCGCGCCTCTTCCAAGCTTCTTCAGTTCTCCTGACAAATTCTAAATCTTCCTTAAACTTTTCGTCCAAATCCTCAGCTTTCTTAAGTAAAAAACTAGAATTATCTTTTATTATCAGGAACCTGTCTCCTTCTCGAATATTCTTTCTCATATTAGCAGGAATTACTATCTGCCCTTTAGAGCTTATAGTGGCTGTATCAATTTCTACCATGGTAAGGTATAACTTACCTGTTATTTAAACTTTTCTTTTCATTACAAAACTAATTATGCTTCTCCAAAATCAATCTCTGAAGCAAACCCTTAGAAATTTTTTCTGAAGCGTCCAAAATCTCAATCCCAATTATCTTTCCATCTTTTGAAACGTCTAAAACAACACCATCTCCAACTTCCTCACTGACTTCATATTCTCCACTATCAAGATTAATATACATTGCATCTACGTCTTTATCATATCTAACTTTCATTTAATACCTTCCTGCCCTAGTGTAGTAAACCGTAACCACTATATAAGCTTTTTCAGTTTTCTTAAACACAATCCTTAAGTCTCTGTTACCATAATTCTTTTGGGCAATCTTCCTGCCCTTTTTAGAATCAAAAAGATTATCCGGATTCAATAGGGTTTCTTGAATAATATGAAAAGGAATTCTCCTTTCAAGAATATTTTCTTTGACATGAATTGTGAAAACAATATTCATAACAAAAATAGAACAATCAAGTTTTTAATCCTTACCAGCTAAAAAAAATTATTTATACTCCCAAAACCTCAGTTAAAAATGAAAACATCAACTTTCATAATTCTGATTGTCATAGCGCTTTCAATAATCTCCATCATAACTTTCTCAATGATAAAAAACAATGACGAAAGCTTTTCATTAACTTTAAAAAAATCCAGCCAGGAAAAAAATAAAGAAGAAATCCCTCAGCAAAATCCGACAACCGGCAGCGCAGTCAACCCAATAGCCGGCAGTTCAGGCTCGTCGCAGGGCGCACCATCAAGCCCCTCATCGACTGCAGAATCATCGGCCCAGTCGCCTCAGCAAAATAATTGCATTCAATACTTCTCTTACTCGCTATCAGAATTTCTCTCAGCAGAAACCTGCATCGGATATCAAAGCCAAACCTGCATTGAAAAAACCCTTAACTGTTCCGTCATCGTAACAAACCTTGACTATGAATCAGAAGGTAAATTCACAATCCTCGTAAAAACAAAAAGTCAGGAGCAAATTCTCCAGCAGGCAGAAATCTCACAAGTCGTCCAGCCAAAGCAGGAATTATCTTTCTCTCACATCTTCACAATAACAAACCCATCTCAGGAAATCGGATGTTCAATAACAACTTCAGAGATTCCGTTAAAAAATATTTGCTAATCGCCCGCCAAGCAGCCAACCCAAAAATAATAAATCCAATCACGCTCGCTGAATTTAACTTTACCTTACAATCATCACTCGCTAACCAAATATGATTTTACCAACCTAATTATTTCCCTTCCCAATTATCAACCGCTCACCCCTCGTGATTTTACCAACATACCAAGTGAGCGAAGCGAGCCCGATAATTTAGCTATCTAAAAATCAATCACGCTCTCAAAGTATGATTTTATCTATGCTCCAGCCAATCCAGATTAATTGAAAAATACCATCGGTAATATAAAATCATACCAGGATTATATTTTTATTCTTGGGAATTATTTATGTCACAGGCTATAATTCTTTCCTCTCAAAATTGATTTACATAATAATTAAAATTTTACGAACAAACAAATCCATATGAATTATAAAACGTTACATGATCGCCGTCAAGTATAAACCACGAAGGCATTCCAGTGCAGCCATAAACAGGAATCCCGGCTCCGTCTGGGAAATAAATATGGTCTACAACACTAACTTCAGACTTCGCATTGATTTGTGCATCTGAAAGATCATCGAGATTAACAAATGATTCAACTCCATTCCCATTAGAAGTATCAATTCCTTGCAGCCTATCAAGAAAACTCGGAGCATCAGGATTAGCAATATACTGAGAGTTCAGAATATGATCATTTAAAGCCTGTTGACTACTGGTGCCATCGGGAAGGATAGTTCCTTGAATCATCTTCTTAGTCAACAACCCGTGAGTCGAAAGAATATAAAGCGGATCATCAAAGTTAGAAATCGGAATATAAGCACTGTAAGTCTCTGCTGTCTTTGTCCACGATGCCAGCCCAGATGTGTCTTTAATAACCAAATCAACAGTCAAGCTAGCATTAACATTCCACGGATCCTCCTGTGTAAGCGTAAATACAGGATTAGTCATCACAACTTCCGCATTGACTTTACTGGCAATTTCATTTAAACTATCCTGAATCCCGTTAAACTTCGCGTCTATCATAACAGTCTCATCCACACCGAGATACTTCCCGTCCATAAATAATTCCGTTACTCTTGCATCAAACTCATCTATCTTGGCATCATTCTCCAAAATCTTTTTTTCAAAAACAAAAATTATTCTGTATCCCGAAGTATAGAGCTGCCTTTCCATGTCATCCTCAACGGCAAGAACAAAACTATTTAAGGTTTCAACTCTCCTCTGCGTCGTCTTCCTTTCTTCATAACTTGGAATAAAGACAAAAGACAAAACAAAAAGCGAGATTATAACTATCGTAAGCAAAGTAAAAAACATCCCTCGCTTGTTCATGCGTACCATGTTCTCGCTTCAACCTCCAAGCTAAGCGGCATCGGAATTCCGGTAACCTGATCAAGAGAAATCTGCAAGTCCTGCTCGCTGAACATTGTGTCAACTCTTCCATCGTTGTTCAAATCAAGCAGATTAAGCAAATCAAGAACAGCTTCCTGATAAGCGTCATCTAGATTTGCAATAGAACCGTCCTCATGTCCTAGAGTTGAATCAAAATAACAATCACCTGTTGCACCAGACGGAATCTCAAAATCCTGGGGTACTGGATTGCCTTCAAACTCAATATGCCAAACGCACCCATCAGCATTAATCCTGATATCCGAATAAGCAAACGCCCCGCCTTTAACCTTATAGATTATCTTGTTGCTCGCAGAACCGCCGTTAGTTTCGCCAGGAGAAAGCCCCGTCGTCAAACTGACTGTATTGGGCCCAGTCTGAAGAGAAGAAACTGGAAGCTGAACGTTAAATGGGTCGCCAAGTTCTATGTAGCTGGTAGTGCCATAACTGCTCAAATCATAAATTAAATTATTATTTACCGTAACGCTGTCAGTCCACCTCGGCCCAGAATAAGAAGTAACCCTCGCCTCTAAAACTTTAAAAACGTCAGTAATGTCAAAGCTCCCTGTATCAAACGGCTTTTCCACTGTAAACACAACCCCAGACTCTGGCTCTGCAGGATCATAAACAAACTCAATGTAAGAATCTGAATAAAGCTTTGTCTCTATATTTTCAGAAGTGTAGACGGTTTGAAGCTGGTATCTCGCAATAATCGCATCTATCACATCATCGTAAATATCAACTAAAAGATTTAAATCACTTTCATAAACATATTTCCCATCAGAACAATCAGCAATTCTTTCTAAAGCCCCCCTAGTCTGATCACCTATATTGCCAAAACCAATTGTATAAAATGTAATGTCATGTACCGCTGCAGCCGCACACGCTCTATCTGCTGCATGCTCTGCTGCAAGAGGATCACTCCCTTCACAATGCGTCAAATCTCCAGCAGCCATTATAATTGCAACTCTAATAAGAGTCGTTCCAGCAGGATTTTGATTATTAGGATCAGTAAAATAAAAAACTGCTCCCTGATTTGCGTCGTCTATTGCCTTACAAAGGTCTCTATTTTGAGAAATAAATTGATTCGCAGGCCAATTATTGACCCTGTCCGTTAAATAATTGAAATCATTGGTTAAAGCATCGGATAAGGGAGTAGGAAGAGAGACTCTATAGCCAACCAGTCCCATTCTCGCAGTCGCAACATCACGAATCTTATCAATTACTGACAAATGAGCTTCCTTTAGGTTACTCAAACTTGATGCCATAGTAGAAGTAGATTCATAAACAGAAATCAAATCAACCGCCACATCAAGCTCATAATCCACACCAACAAGCCCCAACCTTAAAGGAACCGTCTCCTCGCTCAAATCCGCAAATGTCAATCCTTCTTCTTGAAGATCAGTAAAAATACTGCCGCCATCTATTGAGATCATTTGATCAACTCCGCCAGTATTTCCTTCATATATATTAACATCCCCAAGATTTAAGAAAACATCCGCATTACTATTCATGTGAAGCAAAACATTAAGCGACGTCAACTCTCCAGGAACATAAAACCCATCGTAAATATTAACAGCCCCGTCAATTCCCGGAAAATAATATTTCTCCGGCTGTTCGTACTGAACATTCGTGTCATAAGTAATTTTCAAAAATCCTCCAGCAGCATGAAGATTCTCTCCTCTTAACTCAACAGTATTAGTCCCGCTCTGAAATCCCCAGGTCGCTCCCGTAGTTGGAATTGAATAAATTCCAGGAGTAAAATCATCACCAATTATTTCATAAGTATCAGCAAAATTATTATTTACCCAAACATCAAAGTCACCTGTTTCAGAACTCACAGCAGCCTCCAGTTCTGCCGTCGGTTCTATCACGCCATTATACTCAACTCTCAACGTTATGTCTCCATCACCGACATACCCTCCAAAATAATGATAATCCTGTCTTAGTAAACTCCCAAGAGAAGCAAAAGCAGAATACCCTACAGCGTTCTCTCCTTCCCTCAAACCAAAAACCATTTGTCTCGCGCTCTCAACTCGCGACGCTTCGCCATAATCAGAAATCTCAGCGTCACTAGGCCAAACCAACTGGTTATTAATCCAAATCCCAACATTCTCATTTCCAAAATCCAGTTCGCCGATAACAACATCAATATAATCCCTGGCAGGTTGTAGATTAGAAGTATCTTCCCAATAAAGCCTCGCCGTTTCTTCAAGAACACTGCTCCCGTCATTTTCAGGATCCAGTGCAGACAAAACCTTAATCAAATCATAATGCACCTCGCTCTGCTTCTGCTGAACATCAACAAACGGATAAAAAACAGCCAGAACCAAGACTATCAAAGACAAAGCTATCAAAGCATCAATGCTGAAAAACCATCCCCTCTTGTTATTCATATTATTAATCAGCCACATATATACTTAACGTTATCGGATTGCCGTTATACGCGCTGACTCTGAGAACTTTGACAAGATTTTCTGGATTAGAACCAAGAATAGTTTCATCTCCAACGTCCCCAATAGCCGCATCAGAAAAATCAACATAATAATCCTGCCCAACATTAAATAATTGTTTTGTCTTTTCATACTCTCCATTATTCTCAACCATATTACTAAACTCCCCAAGTTTCACCCCATCAATAACCCCATCACTCAAAATACCAATCCTCACAACATTACTAGAATCCCAATCAATAGGACTCCCCTCACTCATCAAACTATCCCCAATCAACGCCGCCTCAAACTCCAATTCCTGAGAAACTTCATCATCTGTCGTCGGATAATTCAATGCATAGATATAAAAAATTGTAAGCGCAACCGCGAAAATCGTAAACCCAACTATCAAATCAGTTCCCCACGCCTGCCCATCTTTTTTCCAATTTGAAAAATTGGAAAGCATAGGAAATTTCCTGTTTCCTTTTTTCATATTCTAATAAAGAAATCAGAGTTTTAAAGTGTTATCTAGAGCACAAGGCATAAATGTTTGCCCACCACAAAGAATATAATTAACATAAATTCGAGACGATTGCTTATTACCGACGGTATTTTGAATTAATTTAAATTAGCCGCAATATAAAGGAAGACGTTGGTTAAAGTTTAAAGTCTTTTGTTATAGGATGTTGCCATTTTTGGTTTACTTAATACTAGAATACATCGCAGAACAACATGTGTTGAAAACGAAGAATCAGATACTGTAAACTTATCGGGACAAACCGCAGATTGTTATATTTAGTTATCTTAACCATCAGAAAAATATGTTAACACCAGCGATAAATCAAATCCAGATAATTATTTTAGGTTATTAATGAAAAGGATAATTTTTGTCATTCTCATTATCTTGACATTACCGAAGAATCAAAAGTAATTTAAAGAAGAAAGTCGTAGCAAAAATAAATATGGTAAAAAGAAAAAATAAAACAGTCTGGGGCGTTATCGGTATTATACTAACTTTATTCGGAATAACAGCCTCAATCCCAATACTTCTGAACAGAGAATATTTAGTCGGCTTGCCAATAACAGGAATTTCCGTAATCGCTGGAATAATTCTAATGGCTTGGGCTTTTAGTGATTAAAATGAATGATGAAACTAAAAAGAAAAATATTTTAGATTTGCAGTTCCAAAAATATCTTGTTGTTGCTTCTACTTCTGTTATCATTGCGTTTACTTACGCAATCGGTGTTGGCATTGCCGTCTTTTCAAAACAAATAAGATTGGATGATTTTAACAGTATGGGGGCGGTTTTTGTAATATCCGTCGGAGTTTTAGGAATTTGCTATATAGCATTCTCAAAAGCCATATTCCATTTAAAAAATATTCCGCAGGTTATAAAAGATTTATGATTTCATAAAATCAATAACGAATCAAGATAAAATAATTAACACAAAATCCAATTATTCTTAACCTAACAGCCCCACCCCCAAAATTCTTCACCGAAAAACCCCACCACCCCTCGCAAATCCGCTCACTTCGTTCGCTATCCGAAGCGTTCGCGAACGCGAGGAATGAAAACTTCCTGTTTGCTTTCCTTTGCTCCCCAAAAAAATGATTAATGCCAAATCCAATCATGCTTGCCAAATATGATTTTACCCAGATAATCCTTCCCAAAAATGATTAATGTCAAATCCAATCTCAACTTAACTAAACTTCTGATTTTACTTTATTACCGATTTCCTCAGAAAAAGATTAATACAAAATTCAATCACACTCACCGAGTATGATTTTACCATCTTAACCATTAAAAGAATTATCACAAAATCCAACCACTCTCGCCAAATAATCTTTCACAGATAAACCTTTTTACCTCACAACCCTGCATAATTATTTCCCTTTCCCCAAATTTTTACCAAAACAATCAATCCCCGACAATCGCCTTGCTCCCAATCACAATCCCCTTCTTCCCAATATCAAACCCATAAACCTTCTCTGTATGATGGGTTCCCCTCATCTTCACAACCTCAAACCTCCTCCGCCTTTCCCCTTTCTTTCTCGCAAAAAACAAGGTAATTATTGAATCTGCTTCAAATTCAAGTGTCTTTGATTCAAGCTCGCCGCCCTTGGCAGATTCCTCAAGAGTAAGCAGAGCAGTAGCTTCCCAATCTCTTATCAAACCGAACAAAGCCAAAGCCGCCTCCCTTTTCGCAAGCTCATCCTCAAAAAGCAATTCAAATGAAGTAACGCTGTCAATAACAATTCTCGAAATCTTCTTCTTTAAAATAATGCTCTCAATACTTCCACCGCCCTCCTCAAGCATCGTCTTGACTTTTATCGGTGTATACTCAAGAAAAACAAACCGCCCCTTCTTGTCATAATCCTCCAAGTCCCAGCCAAACTGCTTCATATTATCATAAAACTGCTCTTTCTTCTCTTCAAACGTAACATAAAGGCAGTTCTCGCCCCTCTTCAAGCCATCAATTAAAAACTGCGTCGCAAAAATTGTCTTTCCCAGCCCAGAACCACCGACAACAAGATTCGCAGAATTTTTCTCAAATCCTCCCTGAATCAATTTGTCAAACCCTTTAATTCCAATCGAAACTCTCTCCGTTTTTTTTCTTTTCAGAACTTTTTTCCTAGCTCTGTCTTTCAGCGCCTTCTTCCACAATTTCCTAAACACTTTTTTTCCCACGCCCTTCTTCATCTTCTTAAAACTTTTTACTTTCGCCTTCTTAGAAATCTTCTTCCCAGCGCCCTTCTTCATCTTCTTAGAACTTTTTACTTTCGCCTTCTTAGAACTTTTTTTCCCAATAATTTTCTTAATCTTCTTCCTTCCTTCTTTTCTCACGCTCTTTTTTTTCTTCCCAGCCATCTTCATCAAAGTAAATTAATCTATAAAAACCTTCCTAACCAAATGCGCTGTCAGGATAATGGAAGACATTAATCTTTCACCAGTGTTGTTTGTTTGTACAACGCTTAAGTCAAATTAATTGATAACACCGTCGGTAATAAGCGGCCGTATCGAATTTACATTAATTATTTCTTGTAATGGGCAAACATTTATGTCTTATGCTATAAATATAACAATTTAGATTTATTTCAATTAGTATACACTAGCCAAAAACCCCGCTAAAGTACCTCAGCATAACAAATCTTGCAGTAAAAAATATTGTGACGCCTATAACAATAAGAGGCAGAACATACTTGAATCCTTCCCGCTCAGCGCCCTTGCTTACAAGCCCAAGCACCATCGCAGCCAAAATGTCTGTAACAATTATAAAAATAACCGCATAATATATTACAAAGTTAACAGACACGTTAATTTGCGTAAGAGTAAACGGAAGGTTTACATTAGTCTGCTGCTCTGGAAGATTCATCATAATATTCGTCAAAATCTCAACCAGCACAGAAGACAATCCGAAAAGCAGCGGCGCCCCGATTGCAACAGCAAAGAAAATAAATATGACATACATCAAAACATTCGAAGCCGCGCGCTTCTCGACATAATTCCTTTCCCTCATATTCAAAGCAGTCTCTTCAAGCAAAACAGACAAATTCCCGCCAGCTTCTATCCCGGAAGTAATAAGAGCAATCGTCTTTGAAATTTTGTCGGAAAGTATTCTCTTTCCCATATCGTTCAAGGCAATATGAATTTCTTTTCCAGTGATAATATCTTTCCCAACTTGGTTTATCTGCTTGTCCAAAGGAGCAAACTCGCTCCTTGCACTCATCAACAGCGCCTGGTCTATCGTCATTCCTGCTCTGAGATTTGAAGACATCAAAGAAATAAAATCAGGAAAAACCTCTTCCATCTTTTTTATCCCTTCAGAAATCTTAAGTCTTCTCCTTACATAAAAATAAAACTGAAACAGAACGAATATAACAACCGCGCTTGTGATTATCTGAAAAACCCCTCTGCCGACGTAAAAAGCCCCCGCCCATAAAGCAGAAGCGCTCAAAAACCAAAGCACATATCTTGAATCAAACTTTTTCTTTTTCTTTAGCGGATGAACAAACTGCGACTTGCTTATATCAATGCTGGATTCCTCAATCTTCCCGCCGGCTGTCTTGACTTCCGCCGCCATTTCTACTTGCCTGCGTACCCTTTTATGCCCCTTCCTCAGCATTCTCGCTCTCTTCCTTTCCCCTTCCCTTTTTCTTCTTATCTCTTTCCTTTCCTTTCTCTTCGCTTTCCTCTCTAACTTTCTCGCCTCCCTTCTAACTTTTCTGTTAATTTTTTTTGATTTCATAGCAGACTAGGTCTTATCGATTTAATCACTCCAAGAAACATTACCTGCATCACAACAACAAAAACAAAAAGCCCGGCAAACATTCCCATCGTCGTGAACTTGTTAAGATTAATCATAGATGAAATTATCGTAAGAAAAGTTATCGCCAAAGCCGGCAGAATAATCGTTGAAAGCATGTAAAACATAATGCTCGGATTTAATTTGTTTCCATAATTCTGAATCTGCACAAGCTGCTCCTCATTCAAAAATTTTATGCTGTCACGTATAACAACTGAAATGTCGCTTCCCGCCCTCATCCCGTTGCTGATTTGCCACAAAGCCCGTCTGAAAAAAGGCGAAGGATTCTTCTCCGCAATTTCTTCAAGAACATCTGTCTGCGGAACTCCTGCAACTATCTTCCTGACTATCTTCTTAAATTCAATACTCAGCGCTCCGTAGTCAGAAGAAGAAATATTAACCAAAATGCTAAAAAGCGGTATTCCCGACGTCAACTGAACGAGAACATCCTGCAATGCAGGTATTATGTTTGTTTCTATTTCCCTCTGTTTCCTGTTGCTGTAAACTTTTGGATAAACACTTCTGCTGAAAAAAACAAAACCTCCTGCAAAAAGACCAGCTGTAAGAGAAAGCAAAATCGCATAATTAATCTTCAGCAAGACAAAAGAAAATGAAGTAACTAAAAGAACAGCGATAAAAGCACTAACCGCGCCCTGCAGGCAAATCGCAAGATACTCTTCCCTTTTAATTTCCAAGTCGCACATCGCCAAAGCATTTTTCAGTCTTGACTCTTTCTTTGCTCTGATAAATCTTCTGAAAAAAACAGAGCGTTTAGTCAGCTTTTCCAAACTCGCCGTTGAAAAAGGGACTCGGAATTTCATCCTGCCAAAATTGCCGCCTTGTTGCCTTTATGTATTTCCTTCAGCAGCAGCTCCTTATTTCTGTAATAAAAATTCATCACCTTTCCAAAATCTTCAATTCCCCTTATGCCGCTCTTCACAAGCCACTCAAGAATTTTCTTTTTTTCATTCAAAGCAGTCTTAATCTCAGCTTCGGACATTCCTGTATTTCTCGAGATGTCCTCAAAAAATCTTGTGCTCTCCCCATGCTTCACAATCTTGTCGTTCTCAGGAATCCACCTGTACATTATATTCGCTCTAGCTCCTTCTCTCTCAGCCTCAAACTCTGCAATCTGAAGAACCCTCCTTATTCCTTTTCTCCTGTCTCGGAACATGACAACGTTTAGATTGACTGCCTTCAGCAAATTCGGCGGAACATTCAGCGGCGGATTCACCAATCTTGAAATTGTCTCAGCAGCAGTATCAGCGTGGACAGTTGCATAAACGCTGTGCCCGGTATGCATCGCTTCAAACAAAACCATCGCCTCTCTTTCCTTTCTCATCTCTCCCAAAACAATTCTGTCAGGCCTCATTCTCAAAGAGTTAACAAGCAAATCAAGCATTGAAACTTCTCCCTTCCCTTCAGGGTTCGGCGTCCTTGTAACCAAAGGCGTCCAGTACAAAAATTCCGGAAGCATCAGTTCCCTTGTATCCTCAATAGAAATAATTCTCTGATTCGGCGGAATAAACGGCATGCACGCATTAAGAAAAGAAGTTTTCCCAGAGCCGGTTCCGCCCGAAATAAGAATGTTCATTTCATATTCCGTTCCAAGCCAAATCAAAGCCGCAGTCTCAAAATCGCACGTCTTGTTGTTTATGAAATCAATAATCGTGAACGGATCTCTCGCGAATTTTCTGATTGTAATCGTGTTCCCCTTAGTATCTATAGGATACAAAACAGCATTGATTCTGTCGCCTGTCACAAGGTGAGCGTCAAGCAAAGGATTAAGCACAGTAATCTGTCTTCCAACTCTTCTCGCTATAATATTGGAATAATTAATTATGTCTTCTTCCTTGTCTATTATAATATTTGTAAGCAGCCACCCGTACTTCTTGCTGAAAACTCTTATCGGTTCCTTCGCCGACGGCAAAACAATTTCCTCAAGAGTCGGGTCTGCAACCAAAAATTCAACCTTCCCCAGCCCAAGCATTTCCTGCATAAGCATTCCAATCAAAAACTTTTCAACAACCTCGTCAAGATTCGGCAGTTTTTCAGAAAGAAGTTTCCTTGCATCTTTCATAAATCTCATCTTAATAGAAAAAAAGGCTGTCGGATCTGTCAGTTCTTTCATACTGACAGTTGTCAGCATAACAAGGTCATTTCTCAGGTCATTAAGCAAGGCCTTTGTCGCGTCGCTGATTTTAGGAATATGAAGATTATATTTAGCCCCCATTTCATCCTTAGTAATCTCAACAACAACCTTCGCCCCATCAACTTCAATTCCATATTTTTCAATTTGTTTCCCGCTCTTCAGTTTTGGAATCGCTATCTCAAGCTCTTTTTTGTCAGCGCCTTCAGCCGCCTTTGCGCCCTTCTTCTTTGACTTGGAAGATTTCCCCTTTCCAGCTTTAACATCCTCTTTCTTCTCAGGAAATTCAGGCACTTCAGAAACTTCAGATATGCCAACAGAAGCTATTGTTTCAACAGGATTATCTTCTTCAAGTTGTTCAATCTTCACAGGAAGTTCAGGCAGTTCAGCAGGTTTTTTCTCTTCAACTGGCTTCGGCAGTTCAGGAAGTTTCGGCAGTTCAGGAAGTTTAGGCAGCTTCTTGCTTATAATCTTTGCATGTTTCAATTCTTTCTTTTTTGCCTTCTCTTTCCCCAACTCCTTCCGGCTCTTTCCTGTCTTCTCTTTCCCCAATTCCTTTCCGCCCTTCTCCTTCTTCGACTCCGCCTTTTTCTCTTCAATCTTAAGCAAACTTCTTTCCTTCAGCATCTCTCTTGCAAAATGTCTGTCTGCAATTCCATTCCCAAAATTCTCTTTTTTATGAATCTTCTTCACTTTCTCAGCCTCTTTTTTTACCATTTATTTATTCAATACAAGTACAGCCCCTCCTCCAAAGGGATATTCTACGCTTGCTAATTTTGCCTGCTCAAGCGTTTGCCCCCACTTTGCAGCAACTTCCTCGCTAACCCCGAAAACCTTGGCAGCCGTCTTCAAATTAACAACTTTCCTTTTGCTCACCATCTCATACAATTTATCCAAGTCAGTTCCATTTTTTTCGTTCTGTTTTTTTATCACTATTAATTCAGTAAATTCGAGATTAAATTCTTTTCTACTTTGAAGAAAAATGAAAATAATCACAGAAAGCACAGCCAGCCACTCTATCAAAACAAAAACTCTTGAAACCGACTCGCCAATAGGATAACTCTCAATTATCTCTTCGCCAATCGGAACTCCCCTGATTGAAAAACCAGAAACGCCGTTCAAACCAAAAAGCTCTGTTTCATAAGAAAAGAAATGCACAGCCGTATGGAAAATTGTAAAGACAATCACAGCAAATGCAACAGACTTCCACATCAACAGTTTTCCCATCGATATCATTAAGCAAGAAGGTTTAAAACTTTAACTGTATAATTATTGCAATGAAAAGAGGGCATGATTTGTTAAATAATAATTTTGCGGGCGCTGCGAATGAGCGAAGCGAATTCGCAATTAAACAAGAGCGTCTCCAAACTGCTCCAATTGCGCCCGCAAAAGATAATATTTATAGTATAAACAAATCAGCGCAAATCAGCGTTGAATATCTCATAGTAATTTCATTCGTAACATTCGTCGTTCTAACAATCCTCGGACTCGCCCTTTTGTATTCGTCGCAAATCCAAGACACAATAAAATTCAACGAACTCGATAGATTCACAAAAAAAACAATCTCAGCCGCAGAATCAACATTTTACTCTGGCGAGCCGTCAAGAACAACGATAACTGCTTATCTTCCAAGAGGCGTAACTGAAATTTATGTAGATACCAATGAAAACGCAATAATAATCGAAATCGAATCTTCTGGAGGAACTTCTGTAATTGCCTATCCAAGTTCTGTTCCAATTGAAATGCCCAATAGTCCCACCGACTCTCCAATTACGCCTTCATTTGGCTTAAAAAAAATCCTCGTAGAAGCAACCGCAACAAATGTAAAAATCTCCCAAGTCACATAAAAATAAAACCATAGTTAACAAGTAAATCATACGCCATAGTCAACTCAAATTAATTAAAACACCCTCAATAACATAACAATCGTACTGAATTTACATTAACATTTTTCTTTTCTCAATCAATTCATCTTCATACGATACTGTAAACTTATAGGGATAAACTCTAGATGATTATATTTTAGTTGACTTAACCCTCAAAAAATATATCAACACCAAAGATAAATTAAATCCAGATAATTATTTTAGTCTATTATGAAACAGAGGATTTTGTCATGTCCAGCCATCACGACAGTACATCTCCATACCAACATTTATATTTCAAATTAGACTAAACCTATCATGAAAAGAGCCCAATCCGCAATGGAATTCTTGATAATCATCGGAGCAATGCTTTTCGTTTTCGTCTCCCTGCTCGCAGTCTTCCAGCAAAACATTGCCATGAAAGCAAGGGAAAACAGAGATTTAGAAATCAAAGATCTTGCACTAACAGTTCAAAACGAAATTAACCTCGCAGCGGCATCAACATCCGGCTACTCAAGAACTTTCACAATTCCAAGCACATTGTCAGGAATTGATTACACAATAACGGCAGACGAAGGAACCTTGTACATAATAACCACAGATAACAGGCATTCAATCGCTCTTCCTATACCAGAAGTTGCAGCAGATTCGCAGCCCCTCGTCGACAGCGAAAACACAATAACCAAAGATGATGACGGCGTTCACATCAACCCATAACCATAATAGCCAATCCAGTTAAATACCCCCAACAAAATATGATTTTACCAGAATAATTCTTCCCCCTCAAAAATTAATAACAGCCCAGCATTAAATCTCACAACCCCGCGTGATTTTACCATGTTAATCATTCCCTTCCTTAAACTTAATCATAACCATGTATGATTTTACCATATTACCAATTTCTCTTTCCAAATATTTCACTCAACAACAGCCTTCGCTTGACATTCCGGCGAGCGAATGAGATAGTCATTCGACTATCGCTTTAATCCTCCTTACTCCCGCCGCCACCGACTCCTCTTTCAAAATCCTAAACTTCCCAATCTCAGAAGTATTACTAACATGCGGTCCCGTGCAAATCTCTTTAGAAACACCGCCGACAGAATAAACACTAACAATCGCCGGGTAACGAGCGCCAAATTCCGCCTCCGCCCCGCTTTTCATAGCCTTCGCCAACGGCATCTCCTCCCTCTTAACATCAATCCCCTGCGAAATCCATTTATTCACAAGATCCTCAACCTCCTCCTTCTCCCCGTCACTCAACTTCCGAGAAAACGAAAAGTCAAACCGCAATCTCTCTGGAGTAATGTTAGAACCTTTCTGTTTAACCTCGCTCTTCAAAACTTTCTTCAAAGCCGCATTCAAAAGATGCGTCGCTGTGTGCAGCCTGCGAACAATCTCGGAGTTATCCGCCAGCCCCGACTTAAACACGCCAGCCGACGCCGTCCGAGACAATTCCTGATGTTTCTCAAATTCTTTTTCAAAACCCTTAACGTCAACTTCTATCTTCGCCTCGCGCGCCAGCTCCAAAGTTATCTCAATCGGAAATCCATACGACTGAAACAAAAGAAAAGCGTCCTTTCCGCTTAACTTCTTCCCAGAGCTCATAGAACCAAACTTCTTCAGCCCCTTCTCCAGTGTCAGCCCAAACCTCTCTTCTTCCTCTCCCAAATTAAGCAAAACAAAATCTCCGTTCCTAACCAATTCATCGTAATCCTTCCCGTAAATCCTAATAATGACATCTGCAATCTCCGGCAAAAATCCCTGCTTGATTCCAACCATCCTTCCATAACGAACAGCCCGCCGAATCAACCGACGTAAAACATAACCCTGCCCGACATTTCCCGGCTTTATTTTTCCCTCGCCAAGAATAAACACAGAAGCCCGCGCATGGTCCGCAATAATTCTCATTTCCCTCTCCCTCCCAAGATAATCCTTCCCGCTTATCTCTTCAATCTTCTCAATTATTTCTTTCAACCCAGCAGCAAGATAATTATCCGACAAACCATTCAAAACCGCAAGCGTCCTCTCAACTCCCATCCCAGTATCAACATTTTTCTGCCTAAGTGGAATAAATGTCCAAAGACTCTCTTCTACAAACTCCTTTATTGATTTAACATCGGTATACTGCTTAGATAATATCCCAAGTTTCTTTGCCGTTTCAACATTCTTTTTATCATGGTCAAAATAAATAATTTCTTCAGGCACTAAATTAAATCTTTTCAGCAAACTCTTAAAATATTCGGGATTATCTTTTTTTATTCCTTTTTCTTCTAATGAAAATGCTTGCCAATTTGTATCGTGAATTGTATTTTCTTTCAATAATAAATAACCTTTCTCTCTGAAGTTATTAACAACCAATATATTATGAGCATTTAATCCATCTATCAAACCCAACAATTCTTTATTAATTTTGAAATCCTTATCATACAAGCAATGCATTCCGTCAACTAAAATCAATCTCTTATCCCGACTATACTGCATCAAAACATCATTCCAAATCTCAACCCATTTTTTATCCAAAGGATCAAACTTCCGAGGCGCCTTCTCCGAGCCAGTCCAATAAAACATTTCCGTATCCGGCCCGCACGGTCCAGTTGAACCCGCCGGCCCCCACCAATTATCACCTTTTCCAAGAAAAGCAATCCTTTCCTTCACAATTCCTAAACTCTCCCAAACCTTCGCCGACTCGTCATCTCTCGGAGCGTCCTTGTCCCCGCCAAAAACGCTAACAGCTAATTTGTCAACCGAAAGACCAAGCCATTTCCTACTCGTCAGAAACTCAAACGAAAACTCAATCGCCTCTTTCTTGAAATAATCCCCAAGACTCCAATTCCCAAGCATCTCAAAAAACGTGTGATGAACCTCGTCCCCCACCGAATCAATATCCCCCGTCCGAATGCACTTCTGCACATCTACTAGTCTCTTCCCAAGCGGATGCTTTTGCCCAAGTAAGTAAGGAACTAAAGGATGCATCCCCGCCGTCGTAAACAGCACAGTCGGATCATTCTCCGGAATCAGCGATGACGAAGGAATCTCCGCGTGCCCTTTTGACTTAAAGAAACTAATGTAAGCGTCAATAAGCTCCGAGCGTGTCTTTATCTTAACCATCCCTGTCTAAAAAAATCCGTATATATAAAATTATCCGAATCTACAGAAAAAGACATAGACATTTGTTCACCGCAAAAAACATAATTAACATAAACCCGACACGATTGTTATATTACCAATGGTTTTTCAATTAATTTAGATTGGTTATAGGCAAATGAACAGTGCTGGTAAAAAAATAACGTCTTTATCTATTATAAAAATTCCCCGCCCTTCAATAATTACAAAAGTAACAAACCATAATTACAAGTATAATCAAAAATTATTTAAACTCTCAATTACTAAAGTAACCATATAAAATTACTAAAGTAACATGAGAAAAGAACAACACGAAGAGGCATACAAAGAACACCTTGCAAATATTAACAAAGCGATAGAAGAAAACATAGTGGCAAATCAAAGAAATCTGGGATTCGACATCTCGCAGGGCTCTATAGAATTATTCTCCCTCTACCTGCACCAATTAAACTTTCTCCAAACCTCCGGCGACCAGCTCGACCACAGAGTTTTCAAAAGCCCAGCGCTGATTGCCAAAAAACTGCCGCCGGACTTCCCGTCAAAAATAAAAATTCTAGATCTGATGAAAAATATTGAAGAAGAGCGAATCGCTCTCTGCTACGGCAACAGAAAACCAAAGCAAAGAATTGAAAAAGCTATAACATACTTTAATGAACTGAGAAAAATAATAAATAAGGAGATAAATGATGCCGGAACAAAATGAGCTAATTGCTTATGCTATGGATTTTACATCCTACTTAATCTCAAAGACAAAAAACATAGACCAAGTCATACTCCACGGCTCAATCGCAAGAGGCGATTTCGATGACAACTCTGACATAGATGTTTTCGTCAACACCAAAGACAAAAAGCTTCCCGAGAAAATAAGAGCATTAGTTCTCTTATTCCAGAAAACCTCAAAATTCAAAGAATGGAAATTAAAAGGAATTGAAAACCCCCTGTCCATAATAGTCGGGAACTTCGACAGCAACGAATGGAAAGACCTCAAGAGAGCAATCGCAAACACTGGGATAACTCTCTACGGTAAATACAAAACAGACGTTGAAAAAACAAAGCAATATGTTCTCTTCTCATTTGAAAATATTAAGCCCGACAAAAAAAGAATAGCCGTATTCAGAAAACTCTTCGGCTTCAAATTAAATAAAAAAACATACCCTGGCATCACGAAAAAACTAAACGCGCTAAGAATAAACAAAGGAACACTGCTCGTTCCCCTCGAACACTCCAACGAACTAAAGCAATTCTTACAAAGAAACAAAGTCACAGTCAGGCTCTTTGACCTCTTCTCAGACGAAGACTTCACTAAAAGTTAACGCGGCGCGCCTGCGAGCGAAGCGAGCACAATAATAGCGAACTGTCACGACAAATGCGCGCGTGCTCTTATAATTTATATACTAAAAGTTGACGTTTATCAGGAGTTTTCTCGTGTCCCTTTGACTTGAAAAAATCCACATACGCCTTAATCAGCTCGCCCCGCGTTTTGATTTTCATACATTCAATAAAAGAATCGGTTATATAAAATTATTCATCTTCTAGAAAAAATATCTTTTATCCAACCAATAATTATTCTTAAAAAACCAACTACACCAGAGTTAGGTTTTACATCTGTAGAGTTATCAGGCTGAACCGCGTTTTCATCGACGATTATATCCTCTGAAATATCGTCTGAGTTCGTGTTTCCCTGCTCTTCTTCATCTCCCAAAGATAAGTCCTCACCACTATCAAAAGACTCAAATGCTTTGACGATTCTATCCTGCTGAATCTTATTATAAGGATAAAGTCCACCTTTTGAATACTCCGAATAAGTTGTATTAAAAAATCCTGCATATAAAGAGTTATAAGTGCTCCTCCAACCAAGCCCATTACAACCAAAATAACAACCAGCACCTTCTATACAATCTGTTCCAATGTTCCCATAATCTACTCTTCGAGGAATACAGTTTGAATCAAAGAAATTAGTTATTTGTTCGTTATCATCTATCCATACGCAAGCAATGTTTTCCTGATAAACATCCATGTTACATTCTTCTTCTGTATTTTTGCTCAAACAAAAGTCATTTCTCTGTACTTGGTCGGGTTGTCCATTACACCAAGTTGGACATCCGGGCAAAATATCACAGTTAAAATCAGAATCAAAACCATAACTATTAGTAATTCCATTTCCAGGGAAACCCTCCGGATAAGAATAAATCGTATCAGTATAACCTAAACCATATTCATCTAATATTCCTGCAAATCCATGCCCATATTCATGAAACAAGCTTGTAATGCCTGCCTCCAAATCATTGCCAACATTATAATCAAAGTATAAGCCATTAAATCCGCCAGACCCCGTTGCATAGAGATATACGTCCTCCTGATCTTCTGGGAAAATTAAGATTACATAGTTTTGATAAGGTATTTTATTTGAATTAAGATCTTGACTCCCCAGCGGTATTTTAAATTTGTTATAAATATAATCTATCAAATTCCAAGCACTACATTGATTAGTAGGACTACAATTAAGCATACGCTCCTCCAAGAAATCATCTATCCTATAAATATTAAATCTATTTCTATAGTTCCTAAAGGGTTCTGCCTCTAGCAACCCTTTCAGTTCAGGGGTATTTACAAAAACGAGATTGTTAACATCTTCAGAGAACTGTTCAGACGAACTTGTCCTACCGTATCCATAACCAGCAAAATAAAGATTAAACTTTCTACCAGAGTAATTTCCTTCATAAATCAAAGTAAGATTACTTTCAAGAGATTCATCTTCTAAACTGACTTCACAAGACGGAATTTCTGCAGACTGTCTTCCAAAATATTCATTTAAACAACCCACGTCGCTCAAAATACTTGTGATTCCATCTCCATTTAAATCGTATTCTAAAGGACAAGTTCCGTTGCCTGAGCACCCATAGAATAAAACGCCGTCTTTATTATCCACAGTACCATCTTCGTTTAAATCAGGGCATCTGAAACAATTTTCTTTTCCAATAGAGCAGGACTCCCCAGCACATCCATACGTAGAAGGATATTTTTCTAGATAAGATTTAGTAAGAGCATCAAACAAATCGTCATCAATCACCGTCCCTGCGTCATCCCCGTTCCAGCCTTGTAACACATTAGTTCCAGATATCCAAAGAATATACCTAGCCTTTCCTGCTGATTCCTCAGTTTCTTTTTCCAAAACTAAATTGCCATCAATTTCTACTTCAGAAAAGTCATACATTTCAAGTATTTCATTTAGACGATTTTCTGCATCATTTAAATCTGAAAATAAAACTAAATTAAATTCAGACCTTTGATAATACAACTCGTCCCCATTATATCTTACATCTATCAAGTATTTTCCTTCATTGGAAAACCATTCTGCTTCATGAAAAAAATAATTTTCTATCTCAGGCAAGTCCCAAACAATTTGTTCTTTTAGAAGTGGTTCGCTAATTGGCTCGGCAAAAGCTATTGAACTAAAAACAATCAAAAAGAAGAAAAGTATAATTGACTTCTTGAGCATATTGGGCAAAAGAGAATCTAGATTATAAATCTTGTCATGTTTTATAATTCTAATAAATTTACGATGTCGAGCGCGTTCGGCGCTTCGCGCCTCACATTTATTGCAGCCATCTTCCCAGCGAAAGCCCACAAATATAATAAATAACCAAAAAGAATCAATCCATCTCTAGCCCAATATTCTTCACGCGAACACTCCTCAAAAAATCCTTCGGAATCCTCTTGCTAACCCTCAACAGTTCAATACCAATTATCTGCCCCTTGTCATCAATATCTATAATTGTCTCGCTGTCTATCTTCTTGTTTCTAGCAAACTCCGCATTGCTAAACTCAATATAAATTGCATCTGCGTCCTTGTCATATGTGATTTCCATTATATCCAATAAACTGTCAAAACCTTTATATAACTTTCTCTAACATAAACTACTTCAATATTACCACGGCCAATATTCTTTCTGGCATAATACTGCTCAAATTCCTTAACCAATTTATCTGGGGAAATAACTGCCCGAATCACTTCTTCTTCGCTTATTTTTCTTTTTCTTAACCTCTCTTTAGCGTGGAGAGTAAACTCAATATGCATTCCAAAAAAAGCAACTAAGTATTAAAATAACTTTCCCTGTCGAGCGCGTCGCGCCTTCGGCGCTCCTATCTTATTGCCGCTATCTTCCCAGCGAGAACCCACAAATATAATAAATAACCAAATACACAAATTTATTTATACTCAGTAAACTAAAAAACCTGATGAATAAACAAACAACCAAAAGAGAAGAAGTAACTCCCAAAGAAATTAGAGAACGCCTCGAAGATCCGCTGTCAAGACGAGACTTATTATTCGCATCGGCAATAGCAACCCAAATCAACCAATCTCCCTACGGACACGGCGCAAGAACCAACGAACCAACAAGAAGACCATACTGACAAACAACAATCTTTTATACCCAAAAATCTAACCACAGCAGATGACACCGCCAATCCAAAGAAACTACAGAGACAATTACCAGGTAACAAACCAGCAACTTCGCCGTCAAGCATACCAATTCTCGCTCAGACAAGCCCACAAATTCGGCGTCAATCCAAAATCACTAAGACACACTTACAAGCCGCACCGCCAGCAAAACTAAAAATAATTATCATAAAACAATCTAAGATGCTATAGCACAGAGTGCATACGCTTCCTAAAATAATATAACAAAAGACATTAATTTTTAACCAATATTTTTCATTTACGCTGCAGCCAATTTAGATTAATGAAAACACCGTCGGTAATAAGCAATAGTCTCGAATTTATGTTAATTATGTTTTTTATAATGGGCAAACATTTATGTCTTGTTCTATAGATGTAAGTTAAATTTAGTTTATATTACCAAAGATATTTTAACATCCAGAAAAACTAATCCCCAATCCTCTCCAACTGCCTTTTTATCCTCGCAATCTCCTCCCCCAGCTCCCCTTCCCTAATCACCTTCTTCTCCCTTTCAATCTTCATGATTTTATCCTCGGGAGTTTCAACCTTAAACGACGACTTAGGCATCAGCCCGTTTAATTCCTCAAGCTTCTGAAGCGTCTCACTGATTTTCACCTTCAAAGCAATCTTAAGAGCCAATTCCTCCTGCCTAAGTTTCTTATACTCGCCGATATTTTTCAGGCTGTCAAGAATCTCAAGCTGCGCCATCAAAAAACTCTTCTGCCCAAATTTCTTCTCAGAATAATTAAAACCAACATATTCAGTCATTCCCTTAAACCCCTCCAATTCTCATTATTATAAAACTTAAATTCAAGCGTCTCACTTTTTTTATTAATCATCTCGTCTTCCCTGCATTCAAATCAGCACTAATCAACTTTCTCAAAAATGCTCTCACTAACATTTTCAATCCTCGCCTTAATCTGCGCGACATTTCTCTCCCAAAAAGTCAACTCCTGCTCCTCTCTCATTTTCGTATCCCTTATCTTCTTTATCAGTTCGTCAATGTCCTGCAGTTTTTCTCTCACATCAGTCAGCGCTCTTTTCGCAGAATGAAACTTATCTATCTTGACAAAAACATCGGGCGCGTCGCTCTCCTTAACAAACTGTCTGACAGCCTGCCTCTGTACAATCGGCGCTTGCCTTTCAATTCCGACAGGATTCAATCTTCCAGTAGGAACTCCCTGCAGCTGCCACTCATCCCTCGGAGAAGCTCTTTGCTCAGACGGCTCCCACTCTTCCATTTCAACAACCTTGCTCCTCTCAGCGTCGCCGGCAGCAGGAATCTCCGGAAGCCCTTCATCCTCTTCAGCAACAGCATCCTTTATCGCTGCCTGTGAAAACCGATTGTGCGAGGGAGAATCAGGAAAAGTCGGAAGCGCATGCTTCTCATTATCAAAATCATCTTCCTCGTCATCATTCATTCTAAAAGAATGCAGCGGCAGAGCAGGCAAATCAGGCAGCCCAGCATCGTCCTCTTTTTTCTTTCCAAACATTTTATACCTTTGTCTACTAAAAACAACGGATATTAAAAACCTTTCTAATGTCACCACGAATATATACGCCCAAAGCAGCAAATTACAATACAAGACATAATAACTCCACAACATAAATCAAGTTAACGCGGCGCGCCTGCGAGCGAAGCGAGCACAATAATAGCGAACTGTCACGACAATTGCGCATCGTGTTAATTATATTTTATATACAAATAATTAGCGCAAATTCTATGCAATTATTATTTTACCGGCTGGATTTTAACTTCTTTAACTACAAAAAACTCCACGATAAGATGTGATTTTATTATATTAGTTGCTTCACCAAAAACCAGCAAAAACGTGCTCTGTTGGAAAAACGCGGGCGTGCCGAGTGACTTCGCGGGCCAATACCCATCAAACTTATGCGGGGTCGCGAGCAGAATTTTCTGGCGTCCTCGTTTTATAACATCAAACAACATAATACCGAATTTTTCTATTAACAAGATGAGCGAAGCGAGTCCAATTCACGCCGGCGCTAATTAATATTTATGATATCATAGACTTTCAACAGAACCATAAAAACAGAAACATTTTTAACTAAACCTTCCCAAAAACTTTTGTACATTTCTAAAATGGCAAAGAAAAAACCCTCCAAAGAAAGTCTGAAAAATTTAATCAAGAAAATTATCTCTGGGATAGCAGGAGTTGAAGCAGAAAAAATTGTAGACCTCCTGCATGGAAAGAAAAATGTAAACGAGTTTCTAATTGCAAAAAAGTTAAATCTCACAATCAACCAGACAAGAAACATCCTCTACAAACTGGGAGACAGGGGGCTTGTAAGATTCATAAGAAAAAAAGACAAGAAAAAAGGAGGATGGTACACATACTTCTGGACGCTCGAAGAAGAGAAAAGTCTGCTGAAACTGCAGGCGCAGATTCTTGACAAAAAAAATGCGCTTGAAGAGCAGGTAAATCTAAAACAGACAGAAAAATTCTTCCACTGCGACAACTGCGACATAGAATACGACGAGGAATCAGCCCTGCTAAACGACTACACCTGTCCAGAATGCGGCGAAGTCTTGAAACTAAAAGAAACATCCTCAATAATAAACAGCCTAAAGTCAGAAATCCAAAAGCTTGACAAAATACTTGACGAACTAACCAAAGAAATAGCCATAATCCAGGAAAGGGAAGGAAAGTCAAGGGAGAAGAGAATAAAGAGAGAGCAGAAGGAAAAAGAACTTGAAAGAAAAAGAAAATCAGCAGAAAGAAAAAAAGAAAGAGAAAAGGAAGCCAAAAAACTAGAAAGAAAAAACCCTAAAAAAGCTGCCAAGAAAAAAACTTCTAAGAAGTCTGCTAAGAAAAAAATTATTAAAAAAAAGAAATCTAAGTCAAAAAAGAAGAGATGAACTACTACAAAATAAAAAGAAGAAGAAAAAGACAGCTGTTTTTTTCCCGTCTGAAATATCTGTCTGTAACAACTTGGTTGATTATAGTCAGCACATTGCTCTCCATCACGGGTTTTATCTCATTCGCAATCTCAGAAAATTCAATTAAATATATCGCGCTCACTCCGTCATATATTCTTCAGGGAAGATATCTTTGGACATTAATAACTCACATGTTTGCTCACGGAGGCATCGCCCACTTGCTGATAAACATGTTCGTCCTATTCTCGCTTGGCTCATTAAGTGAAAGAATCATCGGCAGAAAAAGATTTTTCTGGTTTTACATTCTGTCAGGATTGTTCGCCGCAATTTTAACAGTTTTTCTTTCTGGCTTTTTCGGAACAACAGAATTGGGAGCAAGAATTTTCGGCTCGCCTGAAATATCAGCGGTTGGGGCATCAGGCGCCATCTTCGCTATAGCCGGACTTTACGTAGTTCTTCTCCCAAAATTAAAATTTATGATTATATTCCTTCCCTTCTTCTCGCTTCCAGCTTACATTATGATTCCGCTGATTCTCTTCGCAATGTGGATTCTTACAATATTTCTGAACCTTCCAATCGGCAACGTTGCCCATTTCGGCGGATTTCTTGCCGGCATAATCTACGGCGTCTACCTTCGCCAAAAATACAAAAGAAAAGTTCAGATGCTCCGGAAAATGTTCCACTAAAATGAAAATGCAGTTAAAACCCCAAGATGAATCAGGAAGAAATTTTTCATTAGAGACAGCAGATTCTGAAACAATTAATAAAAAAATATTAAATCTCACAACCAAGTATGATTTTACTGAGATAATTATTTCTTCAAGTTCCATAATGAATAATCAATTAAATATCTATAACAAAAAATGAAGACCGAGCAATCTGCAAGAATCGCAAGAACAAATTATTATCTGGGAATTTTCCTCCTCGCCTTCATCTTCGCGCTCGAACTTGTTTTTTTCCAGACTATCTCTCTTGAAAAATTCATCGTGGAAAAATTATTTGCATCTTTCCTTCTTTATTCAAGCGCCTTGCTGAAATTAGAAACAATAGAAAAACATCCGATAAAAAAATCTCTTAGCCACATAAAACAAAGCAGGAATTATATTTACGCAGTCATAGGACTATTCTTGCTTAGCACGATAATAGGAGTTGTCTTCAATCAGCAGCTCAGCTTCCTCGACGAAACTCTGAGAGAACTGCTCGAAAAAACAATTAACCTCAGCCCAATAGAATTAATCTCCTTCATCTTATTAAACAACTCGCTCGCCTCGATTCTCGGCGTCGTTTCAGGGATAATCTTGGGAATATTCCCAATAACAAGCTCAATTTCAAACGGCGTCGTCTTGGGCTATGTCTTAAGCAAAGTCGGAATTCTTGAATTTTGGCGCCTCCTTCCCCACGGAATTTTCGAGCTTCCCGCAGTCTTCATCTCTTTCGGTTTGGGAATAAAACTCGGCTCGTTTATCTTCGCAAAAAATAAAATAAAAACCCTAAAACAAAATCTCGGGCTTTCAATCATCGCAATTGTCTACATAATAATTCCGTTATTGATAATCGCCGCAATTATCGAAGGAGCTTTAATTTTTCTGCTTCCATAAAATCCGCCAAGTTAACAACACAACAATCAGCTGAATGTATGATTCTCTATTTACGCTGCAGTCGATTTATAGTTAATAAACATTAGTTTTTCATCAGAGCTGTTCATTTATGTCATAGTTAATCTGAATTAATTAAAATACCGTCGATAATATAGTAAACGTATCGAATTTACACTATCATATTTTTGTACTGGAGAGACACTTATATCTCGTGCTATAGATTAATTGGAAAACCATCAATAACTAATATTCAATCGAATCTATGTTAATTATGCCTTTTCTATGAGCAAACATTTTCAATCTAACCATTTTCTCCTGAATTTCCACAGCACAATAAATCTTTAAAACTCCCTTCCCCATAAATAAGCATGTCAAACGAACATCTAACAAAAGAGAGTATAGAGGAACTTGACAACGAAGTAGAATTAGAAAACACAAAGAAAATAGAGGCAGCCCTTTTTGTCTCAGGCAGATTCATGTCCCTCCAGGAATTAATCGCCCTTACAGATGTCAACCCAATCCTCCTGAGAAAAATCCTCTCTGACTTGAAAGACAAATACAAAGACAACGGCATGACAATCGTCCAAAGAGACAATTTCTGGAAAATGGACGTTGCAGAAGATTTTTCATATCTCGTAAACAAACTCGCAACAGGGCAGACAGAATTCACAAAAGCAGAGCAGGAAACTCTAGCAATGATAGCACACAAACAGCCGATGAAACAATCAACTCTGATAAAAATCCGGGGCAACAAAGGATACGACCACGTCAAAAGATTCGTCGAAATGGGATTGGTAAACAAGAAACGAACAGGACACACCTCCGAACTCACGCTCACCGACCAATTCTACGACTACTTCCATCTCAACAAAGGCGAATCTATCGAAGAGGTAGAGTAAATGGATGTCTACTTAATTTTAGTCTACACCTTGTCATACATAGGTCTCCTTGCAACATCGTTCTATATAATAAACTTACTAACTTACTACAAAACAAAAAAGAAACCATCACCTTCAATAAAAAAAACAGTCACAATAATTATCCCGGCATATAATGAAGAGAAATCGATAGCAAGTACTATCAATTCAGCCGTCTCTTTGAACTATTCAAAAGAAAACCTGGAGATTATTGTAATTGACGACGGAAGCAAAGACAAAACTTATGAAATAGCAAGGGAATTTATCTCAGATAAGAACCAGAAAGTAAGAGTTTTTACAAAGCCAAATGGCGGCAAGGGTTCTGCGCTTAATCTCGGCATAAAAAAAGCAGGCGGAGAAATAATCGTGACAATGGACGCAGACACAATAGTCCATCCGGACTCTCTGAAGAAAATGATTGGATATTTCTATGACAAAGAGATAGTCTCTGTCTCGCCCTCAATGGGGATACACAACCCAAAAGGAATCTTAAGAAGAGTCCAGCAAATAGAGTATTACATGGGTGTGTTTCTAAGAAAAAGTTTTGCAAGCATGAACGCAATCCATATCACTCCAGGCGCGTTCTCGGCATACAGAAAATCCTTCTTTGAAAAATATGGAGGATTTGATGAGAACAATTTAACAGAAGATTTAGAAGTTGCTTTAAGAATACAAAGTAAAGATAAAATAATAGAAAATGCAGAAGACGCAGCAGTCTACACAATTGGTCCGGGAACATTTACATCCCTCCTTTACCAAAGAAGAAGATGGTACATTGGATTGATGAAAAACCTCTGGGCATACAGGCATTTATTCGGTCCAAAAAAAGGGGCGCTCGGAACAATCGTCCTGCCAACAGCAGTAACAACAATCGTGCTCTCGGTTACCCTGACTATTTACATGCTCGTCAAAGCTCTCACAAGGATAAAACAAGAAATAATTTCACTGAATTCCATAAACTTCCAATTCACGAGTGCATACGAGCTGAGTTCTTACATGTTTGAAGTGGCTGCATTAACTATTCTAAGCAACAAATTAGTTTTATTAGCCGCACTCTTCATTACACTCCTTTGGTTTTACATGTACTTTTCAAGAAAAAAAATGCGATATTCTGAAAATATAAAATTCAGCTTCGTACTCTTCCTGGCATTCTATTCTTTTCTTTTTGCATTTTGGTGGGTTATCTCGGCATTGCATCTTCTCTTAAACAGAAAAATTTTATGGAGAAAAACATGACTTACAAAAGAGAATTTCCTACAATAAGACTAATACTCTCATTCATCTCAGCAACAGTGATATTCATAACAATTTTCATGGTTGCATCAGGAATATCTTACTACAACTATCAAAAAATATCAAAACAAAACAACATAATAGAAGAATACCTTAATGAAATGGATGTAATACTTAATGTATCTGCTGCGGACTGCGGAGAAAACATATTGCTCAGATCCTCACAAATTCTTGACGAAGTCGGAGGAAAATTAAATCTTCTTGAAAAGAGGTTTGGAAAAAACGACCAGCGAGTCCTTGAGCAAAAAGAACTATACTCGCGATTAGAAGTAAAGCACCTGGAAATAATCAAGACAACAGAAGAAAAATGCGGACAGAACTACACAAAAATAATCTTCTTTTATTCAAACATCAAACCGCTTGACGAAGAAAGCAACAGAATGGGCTTTATCTTAAGTTCTTTCAAAAAACTAAACTCTGATAAAATAATGATTTACTCATTTGACTACAATCTAGAATCTTCTATAATTAATAAACTAAAAAGGGATTATAACATAACCGGCGCACCAATTATAGTTATTGACGAACAAAGGCAAATTTACGCAAGAAACATCGATGATTTAGAACCATACAAAAACCCAGACGAAAAGGACAAAACAATCAGGCTAAACTAATATATCCCCCAACAACAATCAATAAAAACCCTTTTCCCATTAAAAAAACATGGAAGAAGAATACGTTGAAGCAATTGACGAGGGAAAAATCGTCAAAGTGGCGAAAAGCTACGCCAAAAGGGAAGGGCTCCCAATTCTTAGAAAATCAATAACTCCGGAACTTCACAGAAAAGCAGCAGAACGCTCATTTGACAGAAACAAAACTGAAAAGTTCGAGCCGCTTGACACAGACAAGCACAAATTCAACTGGCGAAGGGAGCAAGTAACATCAGAACTCGTAGACCACTTCAGCTGGCTCATTTCCCAGGCAAGAAGAAGAAAGGGTTTGACAAGAAAACAACTCGCGCTGGCAATCAACGAAAAAGAATCTGCAGTAAGGATGATTGAATACGGAACACTTCCGAAAGACGACTTCGTGATAATAAACAAAATTCAATCAGCACTGGGGATAAACCTAAGAAAAGACAAACGCAGCATGACGGAGTCAGCCAGCGACATTCTGAAAAAACAGCAGATGTACGACGACGAAATCGAACTCATCGAAGATGAAAAGTTCGAATAAATAAACTCCAACCAAAAATAATAATTAATAATAAATCCAATCATCAAAGCTTTCAACCTTTAATAATTTTAGATATTAATCATTTCACTTTGGATATTAACTCTCACAGCAAGATATGATTTTACCAAGATAACAAATGCGCGAAGCGCACTCAACAATTAAGACGAACGAAGTGAGTCCAATTCTCCCGCTCATCCCAGATGACTTCTCCCCCTTATCACTTAACCAATCTCATCAAGTCAGCCGATAAATTGATGATAAATTATTTAAGTAATTACAAAGCGAAATATTTAAATATATGTTAATCTAAATAAAAACATGGGTGTAATAACTATAAGTATAGATGATAATGTTGAAGAAAAATTAAGAAAGATAGCCAGAGCAAGGTTCAACACAGGAAAGGGTCATTTAAGCATGGCAATAACAGAAGCAATAAACGAATGGACTCTGAAAGATAATGAAGACAGCATAGCCAAAGCATTAGAATTATTAGAAAAAGGGATAAAAATGAAAAAAGTAAAATTCACGAGAGAGGAATTGCATGAACGATAAATTTGCCATAGACACCAACACCCTAGTTTACGCATTTGACGAATCTGAAGGAGAAAAAAGAAACAAATGCTTCAAGTTAATAAATTCTATCTTTAAAGGAGAGAAGCAGGCATATATAACAAATCAAATAATCGCAGAAACATTTATTACCTTGCTCAAAAAAGTGGATAATCCTAATCCTTTAGAGAATGCAGAAAATATAATTAATGCAGTCATTAACTCTCAAAATTGGATTAAAATAAATTACACAACTCAAACAACAAAAAAAGCAATAACATTAGTAAAAAACTACAACTTAAAATTCTGGGATGCCCTGATTGCAGCGACAATGTTTGAAAATGATGTATTTTCGCTGTATACCGAAGACGAAAAAGATTTCAAGAAAGTTCCAGGATTAAAAGTTATTAATCTGATGAAATAATTAGCACCGAACAAAATTGTTAAATCCCACAACAAAATATGATTTTACCAAGATAACGAATACATGAAGCGCGCCATTTAACAGACTTCGCGAAGCGAAGTACAATTAAATAATCAAGACAAACGCCTAAGCCACGTCCAAATGTGTCAGCGCAATACAAGATTAACCCAGATGACTTCTTTCCCCCACGTTAGCCAACCCTCGCACTTATCCTAAGTGCGATCTCCCCTTCTGCATCCTCCAACCCCCAACCAAATCTCCCAACCCTACCCAAGCCCGCCCCGCCCCTTAGCAATCCTCTTAATTTCCTTCTCAATCTCCCCAAGCGTAGCAATCTCCCCAACCCGCTTATCAGGCCTATAACGCGTTATACGAGGAAAACGCAAAGCCCACCCCGAAGAATACGACGGACTTCTTTGTATGTTCTGATAAGTCACAGCCACGATAATTTTTGGCTTGACTTTAACCTCTTTGCCTTTCTCCTCCAAAATCAACGGCTTCAAAAGATTAGTCATCTCTTCATAAGTCGTCCCGCCTTCCTGCTCTAATTCCTTCAACCCCGACGAAACCTTGCCCACTTCCAAAAACTTCCCATCTGACTGACACCCGACAATATACGACGTCAACCACCCCCCGCGTTTCCCGCTCCCGTATTCCGCCCCAACAATCACCAAATCCAAATCATTAACCTCTGGCTTCATCTTAACAATATAACCAACTCGCCTGCCTTGTCGGTAAGGCGCTTCAATATTCTTAACCATAATTCCCTCCTCGCCAATCTTCAACGCCTCCTTGTAAAATTTCATTGCCTCAGCCTCAGAAGAAGTAACAATCTGCTTCGAAGTTCTAATCTTCCAATTCTCCGTCTTAATAACTCTCTCCAAAACTTTTCTGCGCTCTTTAAACGGCAAGTCCATCAAATTCTTCCCGTCAAGATATAAAATATCAAACACATTGACTTCAACCGGCAGACTTTTAACAAGCTTGTCAATATCATACTTCCTCTTTATTCTCTGAGAAATCGCCTCAAAGGGCTTGTACTTCTTTGTCTCAGGCGAATACCCTACAACCTCTGAATCCAAAATAAAATTCTTGCCCTTTACATTTTTCTTCACAACTTCAACAACATCCGGAAACTGTTTAGTAACATCTTCCAGCCGGCGAGTAAACAATTTTATTTCCTTCCCGTCGTTGTTAATCAGCATTCTAAACCCATCGTATTTATGCTCAATCGCCGCCGGCTTCCCGCAAATCCTGAACGCCTCTTCAATCTCAGTAACTTTCACAGGCAGCATAACATTCATCGGCTTCCCGACAAAAATCTCAATCTTATCCAGTTCCTTTTTCCCCTTAGAAGCCGCGTCAAAAACAACAGCAAAATCATTTGCCATATCATACGCCTTCTCAATTCTGTCGCTCATTTCCTTCTTATCATCAGAATAAAAAAACGCTTCGGCAATCGCGTCCCTCAGAATAGCGTCGGCAACTCCAACTCTCAAATCGCTCAACAGCGTCCTCACAATATATTTTGCTTCCTTCCCCGAACTCTGTCCAAGCAGCTCGCTAATCAAGCCAATCTTCTTCCCAACACTTCCCTTTCCCTCGAGCTCCATAAGTTTCCTGATGTTTTCAAAAACCTTGTCAACAGAAAGTTTCCTGCTGAACAAAGTTCCCTGCTTTCTTCTATCAGCAAAATGTTCTGCAATTTCTCCCAAGTCTCCAACCTTCCTCAGCCTTTTCAGAACCTCTTCCTGCTTTACTCCGAATCCAGTAACTATCGCCTTAATCGCCAGCTGATTTGAAATCCCAAGCTCTCGAGAATCATAATCCGGAAGAACTCTCCCTCGAAGTAAATAAATCCACTCTGAATGTCCTTTCAGTTTTTTCAAAAACTCCGCAAGAATCGCCGCCTTCTCAAGTTTTTTCGTCGTCGCGTTCAGCGCCTCGTACACCTCCACCAGTTTTGAATATTCCATATCCTAAAAATGAAATCCTGCTATTTAATATTTTGGACTCCTAGAATCTTTTCCGAAGATTGTAGATTTAATGTTTGCTGCAACCAAATCCAAAAATAAATTAATAATAAATCCGACCGTTAAATTAACTTAATTTGATTTTACCATAATAACTAACTGCCCCTTAGAGATTTTCAATTACAACAATCTATAAACCTAAATTAAAATCAGCAAAATACTGAACCATACGGAACTTCTGGTGTTCCGTCTGGCGCAAGAGGCTGGTCAAAAGGCATCTCCCTAGGTTCAGGAACATCATAAGACCTACAGTCCGGGGGAACTCTACGAGCTAAAAGCCATTTTCTTGCTTCTCTGCCAATAAAATATTTCTCTATTCCGTCTGGATTAAGAACCATAATATAATTATAAAGCTCGTCAATCAACGATGAAGCATCAGGAACATAAAACCCATCGCGAACAAGCGCATCCCTTTCAGCAGGAGAAAGAAACCGAGCAACCGCATCATCAATACTAATCCTGCGATATCTCTCAACCTCCTTAACACTCAAGCCAGTCATCTCAGCAACTGCTCTGTTATAATCCTCGTCAGTCATAAATAATAGAATATTAATTAGTTTTTAATAATTGTTATGATAAATTTCTTTTAACACTTTCCAACTCTTAATAAAAATCAAAACAAGATTATAGCATAGGACATAAATAATCTCTCAGTACAAAGAATGATTAATGTCAATTCAGTTTGATTATTATATTACCGAATGTATTCTCTGTTAATAAGGTTACCTTCTTCTTACATGCTCCAGCAATCTTGGTAAAAAACTAATGTCTTCAAATATCTATCCTAACCCTTTCCAACAATTTCCCCCAAAGAACTAACTCCATCTCTTTCCATAAGTTCAACAAGCCCCATCTTAATCCTCTTAACAATTCCGGGACCTTCATAAACCATTCCCGTATACAATTGAACTAAAGAAGCACCAGCTAAAATCTTTTCATACGCATCATGAGAATTAAAAATCCCGCCGATTCCAATCACCGTCTTTTCTCCGCATGTTTCATGATAAATTTTTCTAATCATCTTCGTACTTCTTTCTTTAATTGGCTCGCCGCTTAAACCTCCGAGCCCAATCTCCCACAATCTCTTAATATCAGTCAAAAGCCCGTCTCTTCTAGAAGAAGTATTTACAGCAACATAACCATTAACACCAAAATCTTCACAAACCCCAAGCAATTCACTCAATCCAATCTCATCCAAGTCCGGCGAAACCTTTACAAACAAAGGCCTCGCATCTCCGTAATTCCTCCTGACTCTTCCAATCTCCTCCAATAATTCTCTTAAAATTCCAGCGTCTTCAAATGTCTTTCCTTCAGCAGTATTCGGACAGCTGATATTCAAAACAACATAATCTCCTTCGCACATTACTCGATAACATTCTACAAAATCCATTATTGCCTCTTCACCCATAATCTCAGAGTCATGCGTCTTTGCAATGTTTACACCAAGGGGGATCCCGCCAGACCTCTCCTCCAACCTTTTATTAATAACATGAGCCCCATGATTATTCAAGCCCATTCTGTTTATAACTCCAAAATCCTCCACAAGTCTAAACAATCTCGGCTTTTCGTTTCCTTCTCTCGGTAAGAGACTAACACTACCAACCTCTTCAAATCCAAAACCCAAGCTCTCAACAAAATCAGTTAAAACTGCATTTTTATCAAAACCAGCAGCCAGCCCAATCGGATTCTCAAACCTAATTCCATTAACCTCAACATTTAATCTTTTATCTTCATAATTAAACAAACCTCTTACCAATGAATTATTTCCAAGAAATTTTCCAACCTTAACAATTCTGTCATGCGCCTTCTCCGGTTCTTGCAAAAAAACCAGCGGCCTAAACCAGCGATACACTTGCGTCATAATCCAAATATCCTCCAGTTCCACGATTGTCAGTTTTCAAAATATTAATGCCAAAAGTCCTGGCAGCATTATCAAAACCAATCTCATTTAGTCTCTTCTTGCTGAATCCATTCCTTTCCAGACGATACATAAAATCAGGCCACGTTCCCAGCCAAGGCACTCCCGACATATGCCTCTCTCTTTTATCTTCCAAAGTATGCGGGGCATGGTCGGTTTCCACCCAGTCAATTTTCCCTTCCCTTAACAGTTCAATCATGCGAGCTTGTCTCGTCCTGTCTCTTAAAGGAGGATTCATCTTCAGTAAAAGTCCGCCATCAGCTCTCATCATCTCATCATAAAAAAACAGATGATGCGGCGTGACTCCGCAGCAAATTCTCAAACCTCCGTAAGTTCCATTAAAGTTCAACCTAACTTTATCAACATATTCTACACCTTCAGGAGTAGATATGTGAACGATATGTAAAGTGCCGGGAAATTCATGCCTCATAGCAAGCTCAACTTGGTCTTTAATTGACTCCATCTCAGCTTCAGGAGGCCTTGCACGACAATGAGTTATTGGATTATCAGCGTTCCAAATCTTCGGCTTCATAAAACTCTCCTTTTCGCAATGCACAGCCAAAACTCCGCGATAATCACTCAAAGCACGATAAACTTCATCTTGTTCTTCTTTCTTAATTATCTCCAGGTCTCCAACGCTTTTTCCGGCATACATCTTAAGCCCGACAACTCTCGGAAAATATTCTGAATGAATCCTGACAGCATCTCTAACTTGTTCTGGATTTGGAGTCAAACCAACATACAACCCATAAAAAACAGAACTTTTCGCAGCATCAGCAAGAGCCAGCCTTTCATCAACCCTTCTCCTGTCAGTCACCGGCCGTTCAGTATTAGGCATGTCAAAAATAGCATCAACTCCCGCCCTCTTTGCAACCTCCAAAGCATGAGCAATTGTCTCCTTATCGCTCTGCTCCTCGTCCCTGCAATGAACATGCGCATCAATATACATAAAACAATGAAATAAACATTATTAAAAAAGAATAGTGTTCTCTAAAGCATATTTTGTCTTATCTCTTTCCCTAAATCTAACCCAGCAATGAATCCAAAAACCTTAAATATAAGATTATCTTAAAATAAGATAATAAGAAAATGGAAATTCAAACAACAAAAATGTCTTCAAGAGGGCAGGTAGTGATACCGCAAAGAGTAAGAGAGATAGTCCAGGCAGATGAAGGAACGCTCTTCACTATAATGGGAAGCAAAGACACAATAGTCCTAAAGAAGATAAAAGCCCACTCCAGAGAATCTTTGATAAGGGATTTAGAGAATATGGCGACAGAAGGCCGAAAAAGGGCTGAAAAATTAGGAATAAAAGAAAAAGATATCTCTGAAATTATACACAAAGTAAGAAAAGAAAAGAAAAAATGAGAATTACTGCAGACACAAACTTTTTCATCTCAGCTACTCAATGGGACAACAGCGTTGCCCACAAACTGCTAATAAGATTAATAAAAACAGACGCAGAAATTTTTACAACAAAAGAAATATTAGAAGAGCTGGCAGAAGTGCTGCAAAGAGACTTCAAATATGAAGAGGAAGAAATAAAAGAAATAATAGAAGTAGTCCTGTCGTTCACAGCAATAATAGAACCAACTGAGAAAATAGATATAATAAAAGACGACCCAGACGACAATAAAGTTATAGAATGCGCAGTTGCTTCCTCATCAGATTATATAATCACATACGACAAACATCTTCTTGAAATAGGAAAATTCAGAGATATACATATAATCAAACCAGAGCAATTAGAAATTGCTTAAAGCCAGCCCCTCGACCGACCACGCCTGGGCGGTCGCCTCAAAGCCAGCCCCTCTTCTTAATCCCGCCATCCCAAATCTGAAACACCAAACTTTTCTCCTGCAGCGAACGATGCTTAACCAACCGCGCCTCTCTACGACCTTTATCATTAACCAGTTCAATCAGACATTTCCCCCAATACTTCAAGATATCCCCGCCAACCATTCTGCTTTCCTCCTCCCAATTATAAACTTGATTAGTAACTAAAACAGGAATTTCTTTCTTCCGCGCAATCTCCGCCAAAACTTTTATCTGCCTAACCAAATCAGCGTTAATCTTCTGCACCTCTTTCTCATCTTTCTCCCGCGCGTCAGCAAAATCCAACCTATACAAAATAGTCATCCCGTCGACAACAATCAAGTCAATCTGTTTCTGCAATTGCTTATTTAATTCTTTAAACGCTTCCTTTTGTTCTGAAAATGACGTCGGCTTAAGCAAGAAAATATTTTTCAAAACTTCTTTGTAATCTCCCTCTTTGCCAGTCATTTGCTTCACCCTTTCCACAGAAAAACCTCCTTCAGTGTCAATATAAATAACTTTCTTCCCCTTCTTCGCCAGCGACACAGCCGTCAGCATGCAGAAATTTGTCTTTCCCGTCCCCGCCCCGCCGTAAAGCACAGTCACGATGTCCGTCTCGTATCCGCCGTGCAGCCAGGTGTTTAAATCATACGAACCCGCAGATATTTTCGCCATTGAAAATCAAGAATAACAATTTATTTAAACATAGTTACTATAGAAGACTATGCCCTCTCAAGCAAAACAAAACGAATCTGAATCACACAAGGAAATTTATCATATTGTAGCATATCACGATTCTAAAAATCATATTCTTGCTTGGGGACTAGAATTTGGAACGCCTGCAAGCGGTAGGTCTCTCGATGAAGCACTAACTAGAGAAGTAGACATCATGGCTTCCAGAGCTATGGAATGCGCACGAATCGGAGTAAGTCCATTTGGTTGCGGAGCTCCAGAGAAAGTTGCAGAATTAATTATACCGCGAGTAACGCCCTACAAAACTCTGGAAGTGAAAATAGAAGATGACACAATTCCTCCTGAAAGAACTTACACCGCAGAATTCAGACTTTATGACAAAACAGGTGTCCAGATTTCAGATGAAGAAATAGAACGTTAAACCATCCAATCTCCACACTAATATTCAAACCACCTATAGATAGAGACATAAACAATTTCCCAGCATAAATCAGATTAACGCGGCGCGCCTAAATCTGCGAAGCAGATTCTGCTAAATAAGACGCGAAGCGTCCAATTGCGCGCCGCGACGCTTATATTTTATATACTAATAATTAATGTAAACCCGATATGTTTGTATATTACCGAATGTATTTTCAATAATAGAATTGTCTGTTGCATAAATCAATAGTTATTAGTGAAAGATTAATGTCTTCTATCTGTTTCTCTTGAATCGCGTATCCCATCCAAAGCCCTATGAGCCAGAACCCTCAAATCTGCATCTTCCACACTCAAGCCCTCATTCAAAAAACGCTGTCTCAAATCAAGATAATATCTCTGTCTTTCCTTATCTAACACATCAGCAGAATCTTCAGGAGTATACTCATCCACCATCATAAATCAAAGAGGCAGAATTATTTAAAAATTTCCACATAAATTACCCAAACCCAAATCTCCCCTTTATCCATTCCCAAAATCCTCCAGTAGAAGGCGGACTCAAACCTACATTATTCACATTAACCTGAATTACAGTATCCTTGCAAACGCCGAGATAATTGCAGGCATTCGCTTTCAAACTGTGCGAACCGCTCGCATAAGATGAAGTGTCCCAGGAATAAGAAGATGGATTTATCCAACTTGTCCAATACTTTTTCCTTGCACTATCGACGTAGAAAGTCACAACCTTAATCCCGCTCGGACTGCTCGCGGAAATACTAACTGAAACAATCCCTGAAACACTCTCCCCGCTTTGTGGAGAATTTATCACAACATACGGATCAGTTGTTTGCGTTAGCGTGAACGTTGCACTAACAGTTTTTGCAGATGTCATACTTACAGCGCAGCTTCCCGTTCCCGAACAAGCTCCGCCCCACCCAGAAAACATATACCCGCTGTTTGCAGTCGCAGTTAAACTAACAGAAGTTCCAGATGCGTAATTCTCACTGCAGTCTGTTCCGCAGTTAATCCCCGCAGGAGTTGAACTAACTGTTCCGCTTCCCGTCTTAGAAACACTCAATGTATAAGTTACCGGAGCAGTACAATCATTATCATTGCTTGAAGTGCATCCAGACGGACAACAACCATCACTCGCCAAAATACACTGAGTTATCGGCGCATGCACAATTGTATCAGTCGCCTCATTGCAGCTATCTGCCGTACAAGAAATACCGTCATTAATAACAGGAGAAGTTCCAGCGACACAGCCCGAAGCCACATTACAAATCTCAGCGCCGTTGCAATATTGACCATCGAGATTACTGCAATATAAATTATTTGGCGCATGCACAATCACATTATTCGTTTCGTCACAACTATCAATTGTACAACTAACACCGTCGTTAACATTCACAGCCGTATTAGAACATACTCCCGTCGCCAAATTGCACGTGTCAGTTGTACAAAATGCTCCATCATCACACTGCGAATTCAAAGTGCATCCTCCCGTACCGCCAGAAGGCGCAAATTCATAATAATCATTATTATAATTGTACACATTTCCAGTTCCAAAATCAATATTTTGATCGCCATATTGCACAGCCGTCAAACTATCTTTCTGCAAACCTACTGTAGAAGAAACACTTCCAGTATTATAATTAGTATCAACTGCATAAACTTTGTTCGTGCCTTCCTCAAGCACACAGGCAAATGCATTGAATGTAGAACCAAGACTTCCGTACTCAAAACTCGACCACTCAATCCACAATTGTCTGTTCGGGGCCGTTCCAAATGTCTTAGTATAAACTTTGTCGTTAGTTCCCGTCGGAGGATTTGCAGTAAACCTATCCCAGAAACATACAATTGTTTTATCAGGAAGCAAACTAGTAGGCAGATTAGTATTCTCAACGCTATCGCCAGGTATCGTAGTAGAAGAAGTATCAAAAATAATCAGTCCATTCTGGCTCACTCTAAACTGAGTAACACTATCTCCGAAAAACTCAAACGCAAAAGGAATTTGTTGAGCTGAAGACCAGGAGTTTGTAGACTGAGGTGCAGAAGTTATAGCAACCCAACCGCCAACCCCGTCTGATTCAGTATTTAATCCGCCAGGATTCCCATTATTAACACCGTCACCTTCAGAATAACTTGTATCGTAATTTCCTGAACCGCCACTCGTTGTACAACTGCTTGTATCAAACGTGCAGGAACTTGTGCAAGCCAAAATCCCATCATCAAATCCCAAAGTCATACATGTGTCTCCTCCCAAATTAGTTCCATCGCAATCCTCATCAACATCAGGCAATCCATTCCCGCACAAAGAAACAGGGTCACAAGTAACACTGCAGCAATTAGTACTATCTGAAGCAACCAATAAATTCCCTTGGCAAACCTCTCCGCTTGAACAAATATCTCCTCCTAACTCCGCACATGTCTCCACAAAACAAGAAGATTCATCATAAATACAACTTTTTAGAAACTCGTCACAAACCATGCATTCACCCTCGCCGCCACAATTTGGAGGAACTCCCGACAGGCAATCTAATTGAACATTGCAAATCTCAAGCCCGTCGCAATACAACCCATTATCACACAAACCATCATCAGGCGCATTAACAATAATATTATTACTTTCATCACAAAAGTCGGTTGTGCAGCCAATTCCATCATCAACGAGAGGAGAAGTTCCCCTAGCACATTTGCCAGAAACACATTGCTCAACTCCATTGCAGAAAAGACCATCATTACAATCTCCACTTGTAGAACATAACGAGCCATCCAAAATATTATAAACAAAAGCCGAACCTGCTTTGTATAACACTTCACTTTCGAAAGAAGCGCCAACAACAACGATATAACTATCTAAAAACACATCAGAACCAAAAAGCCTGGCGGTAGAAACATCAGAAGAAAGCAATTTCTTTGTTTGTACCCAGCTATTTCCATTATACTCATAAACATAAGCACTACCAGAGTTAATGCCGGCATCATCATCATAAGAGGACCCTATTACAATTCTATTGTTAAATAAAGAAACGGATACTCCAAACCTATCTCCTGCCGAAATATCTGAAGGCACAATTTTCTGGCTCTGGCTCCACTGATTATTGGCATATTTGAACACATACGCCGCGCCCGTATAAGTGTTGACCCCATAAGCACCCACTATCACAAAATCACCTCTAATATCAACCGACGAACCAAATCCGTCTGACGCCTTCCCGCCACTAGCCAACAACTTCTGTTTCTGAGTCCATTGTTGAGTTGAAGGATTATAACCAAATACATAAACACTTCCGGCGCTGGAACCCAAAGTATCCTCCCCATCAGCACCAACAACAATAAAATCACCCTTGATAGAAACACTCCTGCCAAACAAGTCTCCTGCTTCTGCATCACTAGCGACTAATTTCTGCTTTTCAACCCAAGCACCTCCTTCATACTCAAACACATAAGCGCTTCCAGAACTCTCACCAGCATCACCATTGTTATATGCTCCCACAACCATCCTGTTCCCCTCAACATCAAAAGAACTTCCAAAGTAATCATTTAGATTATGGTCTGATGCAAATATTTTCTGTTTCTTCATCCATGTTGTGTCGTCATACTCGTAGACAAAAATTGTCCCCCTGTTAGTTGCTTGGGAAGATACATCACCTCTAAGAGTGCTGACAAATATAATACCCTCGTCAATTAACACTTTAGTCCCAAACGAGTCAAGAGCTGCTAAGTCAGTTCCAGTAGGATACACTTTCTCTTCAAGTTCCCATACCTGCCCGTTTTTCCGGTAAATATAAGTTGCTCCCGCACTAGACCCTTCGGCATTGCTGTCTTTATGCGCACCGACAACTAATAAATCACCTTCAACTGCGACAGAATTCCCAAAACTGTCATCCTCTGCAGCATCAAAAGCAACAAGCTTCTCAACTTCAAGTGTCGGAGGGATATATCCGGGAGGATGCTGAACATTAATCGTCCTGGAAGAAGAGACACCTACATTTCCCGCTCCATCAAACGCTTTGGCAACTAAACTATGGCTTCCTGCCACCAGAACTGCAACACTTATCGTAGCAGAATAGCTTGGGGAAGAACTGCTCTGCGCAAATTTATTCCCGTCAACATAATACTCAACTCTATTAATGTTTCTATTATCACTCGCAGTCGCCGTCACGCCAAACGGTCCTGAAAAAGTGCTCCCACTGGACGGCGAAGTAATCTGGACGCTCGGAAGAGTTGTATCAAGAGCATCTAAATCAACATAAACTTTTATCTGGTTTCCTAATCTTTCAACAACACTTACTTCTATCCCACGATAAGGATCATAAAAATCACTCCCTTCCTTAATAGTCATTGGGACATATATAGTATCTATAGTATTGGAAAATTCAAGAAAACGATCTCTATGCAGGCGGATCTGAACACCATCTTCCACCGTCGGATTAGCTCCAACATACGAAGGAGGCGGACTTAAACCATCTATACCGATAGGTTTTCTATATTCTAAAAAGTACATCGTCTTAGGCATCTCACCAAATTGCGCAAGAGGAATCCTAAGCTGCTTAATCCCGCTGCTGTCTACATCTAACGCATCAATTAGATAATATCCACTTTGATAAACTGAAAAAACTTGCTCCTGCGAAATGTACCCTGCCTTCTCTCGGTTATATGAATTAAGATTATACCCTTGCCCCATGATGTCATAACTATCCTGGTACTCTCCAACAGAGCACGCTCCACCGGACGGGCTATCAAGATTTTCACTCACAAGACAAGACTGCCACGAAGCTGCATGGCGAAGACCAAAATCATGAGCTAACTCATGCCCAATCTTTTCGTTAAGAAAACAATTCTGCGCAGAAACGCGAATACTATCCCCCCCATAACCGCAAGAACTCATCCCAGAAATGACATAAATAAACTTATCCGTGCTCCCCTCATCAATATTGGCGCCGGCAAGCGCTTTTGCTTCAGATTCAATAGCTGAAAATCCAGATATACACTCGCTCCCAAGACCGTCAGCCCCGACAGAATTGCAGTAATCTGACGTAGTTCCGCTCAGAGTATACCATCCCAAAACATCACCCTGCAGAGTATTCACCCCATAAGAGACCTCTTCGGCCCATTTTTTAAGAGAATAGGGATAATCAAAAATAACCGACCTCGCATATTCCTTGCTGAATGGCTCAACAGGATGATCAGCAAATTTTACAAGTAAGACATTAACTTTAATTGCATCAGAGTATTTGGGCTGGCACATCGGAGTCGTAATCCCTGCAGAAACGGCATCTGAAACCACCCCGTTCTCTCCAACAGCGGCCAAATCATAATTATAAAACATATTTCCCAAGATTCTGTCATTGTCAATAATTCCAATAACTGCATTAGAACTACTAAAAACATTCCTTAAAAAAATCCCATCCCTATAAAGCTCATAATGGTCTATCCCTAAGCCGCATGGATCATATGACTTCGTCCAGCTAAGCTTAACAGCGCTGCAAAGAACTCTTTCATTTGAGATATATTCGCTTGCGACGAAATTTGTCGGAGCAGTCGGAAGCAAAGCACATCCCGGACTCAAACTCACCTCGGGAGAATAAACAGCCAAGACAACTAACAAAGCCAGCACAGCCGTCAAAACAATCCACTCAACCTCTTTTTTCATCATTATAATTAAAAACAAAACTATTTAACAATTTCCATAACCAAAACCATACAAAAAATAAAAAAACAAATTAAATTTATCTATCTCCTCTTTCTTCTCTTAGGTTTCATTTCTCCGTCCATCATCGCATGCCCAGCAAAACATTTCCTGCACGTGAATGAATGTATAAGCAAGACAATTCCTGCAATTACCAAAATCCACTTAGAGTACATTGTTTCCCAAAGCGCGAAAACTATGACAACAATCGCGACGATAAGCTCACACCAACTTTTGCACATTTTACACCTCCTTCACAAAAAATAAAACAAGCCGATTAATAAACCTTACTACTCCAGCCAAATTAAAAATAAAATTAATAGAACAAATGATAAACCAATCCAGCAAATCCCACAGCCCGATATGATTTTACAACATTACCAACTTCCCTTCGCTAATCAACCGTTCACAAAGTATGATTTTACCGAGATACCGAATACGGGCACACGCAAAATCTCGAAGAAATTTTGCAATTAAACAAACTTTGCGAAGCAAAGTACAATTTGCGCCCATGTAAGCAAATATTATACAACAACTTTTCAAACAATTCAATTCCCAATCATCAAACTTCTCACAATAACAATCAGAATCGCCGCAGCCGCAATCCACTTTCCGTAACTAATAGGCACCAAAACAAACATTAAGGCAGTCAAAAGCAGAACAATTCTAATCCATTTGCAAGTTCTGCAGTTCATTTTACTTCTTCACAACTATTTTCGCCAAATCTTTCTTCACAGCCGAAACAGCCTCGCTGACAGCCTTCTTAACTGTCCCCGAAGAAACAGCAATCCTCATCAAAACCGGCTTCGTCGGATGCTCCCTT
>Ga0209542_10000815_pt1 | contig 74054 bp, 78 predicted proteins | sample RifCSPhighO2_01_FD_184028 | JGI IMG/M metagenome (GOLD analysis project Ga0209542, IMG submission 184028) | Soil microbial communities from Rifle, Colorado - Rifle CSP2_plank highO2_0.1 (SPAdes) (version 2) | ecosystem: Environmental > Terrestrial > Deep subsurface > Rock core/Sediment ...
AATTTAAAGAACAACTATCTAAACAAAATTCTTTGATTAAAGAAATAATTAAAAATCACATAATTTTATATAATCATGATATTTTAATAAATGAATTATGGAGATATTATTATGAGAAAAAAGAAAGGTGATTTTTCATTCTGCTATAAGAAAGCTGGTGGATTGAATCTTGTTAATCCTAATGAAACACTTGTTAGAGTATATAGAAGAAAATCAAGGTCTGCACTTAACATACTTGACTCTGCTAAAGAAAAACAAGAATATGACTGGATTCTTGATGCTTCCTATTATGCAAAATATTTTATTATTTATGCTCTTTTTATGAAAGTAGGAATAAAATCAGAAATTCATGATTGCACTTTGTTTGGATTGAAATCTTTATTTGCAGATGAAGGAATAATAAGCGAAGATATTTACAAAGAACTTAAGAAATCAAAGGAATTAAGAGTTGGTGCTTTATATTATGATAAGGATTTTGGCAAAGAAGAAATTCTAATGAGAGCAAAAGCTGCTCCTGACTTTTGCTTAAAGGTAGATTCAATTGTAGACAATATTTCTAAAGAAAATATTGAAAGAGTTAGAAAGAAGTTTGAAACTTTAAAGAAGAGCCTTTTGGTATAAAATAATTAAATTATGATAACTTAATTTCTTATTTTTTAATTTGAATCTCTATAATCTACTTTTATGGTTACTTTTTTATTACTTTGTAGAATTAAATACATTAATGAGATGTTGAACCTTTAGTTAATGTTCCTACACTAAAATTGAGAAATTTGTCGACTATAAGGAAATCCCATATAAGCAATTGGGTCATAATTCAGATATTTTAATTTTCTTTTCATATTTTTTTATCTGAATTTCCTTTCCGTTAGTCAAATCATCTATACTATAACTAGTATCTTCATCAAAATAACATTCAGTATATCCTTTCTTTTCTATTAAAAACCAAATAATTTGCTTATAATACTCTGGCAAGCATTCAACAGAGTAACCCTTTCCTAAATAATCATTTTCCTTATGTTCTTTTCCAATTAGGCTCTTAGCAAAATTTTTTGCTTCAACTAGGTCCTTTTCAAATTTTACTCTTTCTATATTTTTACCTAAAAGAGTTTCTTCATGTTCTCCTTCATACCAATAGTATTCTAATTTGAAAATATTAAAGTCCATTTTGAGATAGCCACCTCCAAATTGGCAAAACTTTTATATTTCTATTTTTAGATTTTAATTTGTCTTCTTGATTGTAAGTTAAAATTGTACCTTCTTTTAAGTCAAACATTTCCAATGCTTCAAGTAATCCATTTATTTCTCGTTCTTTATTATCTTCATTTAAATCATAACACACCTGAATTGCTCTACTAATTTTTGTCCCTTCTTTCACTACAAAATCACATTCTCCTTTTTCTTGAAAGTAAAAGATGTCCGTATACATCTTTCTTAAATTTATAAAAACCATGTTTTCAAGCATTTTTCCTTTATCTTGGGAAAAAGAAGAGGAGTTAATATTTGTTAAACCATTATCAATTGAATATATCTTTTTTTGATTAACAAGTTGTTTCTTCAATGAATAATCAAATTTAGGAACTGTAAAAAGCAAGTAACTATCTTCTAGATATGAAACAAATGCTATGGCACTGTTTGTTGAGCCTAAATTAAACATTTTTTTTAGATTATTATAAGAAAATTCCTTTCCGACATTGGTTAATAAATATAAAGCCATTTCTCTTAATGACTTTAGACTTCTAAGCTTATGCCGAACTGCTATATCTCTTATAAGAATATCATTAAATAGTTCTTGCAATATCGCCGCTTTTTTCAACTTAAGATACTCTGGAAACCCTCCATCTGCAAAATATTTCTCAAAAGAATTTATATTCGGTTTTTTATTAACCATTAATAAAAATTCATTGTAAGAAAATGGAAAAAGCTCATATCTTAGATGTCTTCCAGTAAGTCTTGTTCCTAGTTCTTTGCTCAATAAGGAAGCATTTGAACCGGTTATAATGACATATTTTTTCTTATCGAGTAAGGTTCTAACAAAAAGTTCCCATTTTTGAATATTTTGTATTTCATCAAAAAAATAGTAATCTTTATTCCCATATTCTTCCCTAAATATCTCATCAAGTTTTTGGAAATCCTCAACCTCAACGTTAACTACTCTGGGGTCTTCAAAATTAAAATAATAAAAACCTTTAACTTTTTTCATAATTTGCTTTAATAATGTGCTCTTGCCACATCTTCTTATACCTGATAGAACCAATGCAAATGGAATCTTTACTTCTATTTGTTTGAGTGCTTCTCTATCTACGCTTAATTCTTCTAAGTCTAAACTATCTCTTTGTGTTTTAATTATATTCCTTAATGTTTCTTTAAGTATCATAAAAAGTCATAAGAAGCCAATATTTATAAATGTTTTCATTACTAATGCATACTTTTGTTCATTAATAGTGAACAAAAAATGAACTGTTGAGGTTAATAGTCCCCTGCAAAAGATTGTAATTTATTATGCAATTGATAGAGACTTAATTTCTTCTTTTTTAATTTTATTTAACAAATTCAACAAAGAATATATCTAAGAAAATATTGATAGTAGATAAGTATATAAACTTTATAGACTTCTTAAATATATGGAAATTTATAGTGCTGTTTTACATAAAGAAGAAGATATGTATGTGGCAGAATGTCCTGAAGTAGGGACAGCTAGTCAAGGTAAATCTATAGAAGAAGCACTAAGTAATTTAAAAGAAGCAACTGAACTATATTTAGAAGAATTTCCATTAAAAAAATCAGATAAACCAATAATGACTTTATTTGAGGTTAATGTTCATGCCACAGCTAAGAAAAGCGTCAGGGCTTAAAACTGTTAAAATTCTTTGTAATAAATTTGGGTTTCAGATTAGTGGTAGAACAGGTAGCCATGTTAGATTATCTAAAGAAACTTTAGAAGGAAAGATAGGTACTGTTGTACCTATGCATAAAGAAATTAAAATTGGCACATTAAAATCAGTTCTTAAATTAGCAAAGATAAATGAAGAAGAATTTGCCAAACATTTATAATTTCTAGATCTAGAATTAATTTTATTTAACAAATTCAACAGAAGGCATATTTTTAAAGCCTTCATCACCAGTTAGAAATTTTACATTATATTTTTTGGCAACAGTGTAACCAATGGCATCTGGAATTGAAAAATTTTTATTGTTTATTTTTAAATCCATTGCTACTTGAATATCCTCTAAAGTAATTTCAACAACAAATTGATGGTATTTTCTAGTAATTTCATTTACAATTTCTTTGTTTCTCTCCTTTTTTAGATTATAATTAAGTTCTGCTATATTAAAAATTGTAGTTATTATATTTGAACTTATATAATCCTTATATTTTGGGTTGCCTCTAATTATCTCAAAGAATGCATATGTGTCAAAGAAAAAAGTTTCGTTATTCATCCCAAGATTCTCTATCTGATTCTTTTAATATTTCATCAGTGGAACGTTTAAGTTTTATTATACCGAAAGTGTCTCTTAAGACATTTTTTTTCTTAGCAATAAGTACAGTTACTGTGTCATCTTTCTTAAGCCCTTCTTTTTTAATTTCTTCTTTGGGTAGAACTATTCCTAGAGATCTGCCCCATTCCCTAATTTTTGCCTTTACTTCTAACATGATTATATTGATATAATCAAACTATTTAAGCTTTTTGGTTTTTAAACCTAATTTTTTTGAAACAATAAAGCTTTTAAACAAAAATTTTATAGCATAAGAAATGAAATTTTTTGAAATCATTAAAGATAACATAATTTTAGCTGATAAAGCAAAGTGGTATAAGAATTTCTTTTTTAAGGCAAGAGGTTTAATGTTTACCATGCCTTTAAAGAAAGGAAAAGCTATTATTTTAGAAGCTGATGAAGAAGGAATTTTAAACACTACGATACATATGATTTTTGTTTTCTTTCCAATAGATGTTATATGGGTTAATTTAGAAAAGAAAGTTGTTGATATAAAAAGAAATGTAGTCCCTTTTACTCCTTGGCTTAGCCCTAGAGATCCAGCAAAATATGTAGTAGAATTTCCAAGTAGTTCTACAAAACATGTAAAAATAGGAGATTCTTTAGTTTTTAATGAAATATGATTAAAGTTGCATGTGTTGGGGGATATAGTGAAGTTGGAAAAAATATGACTGCTATTAAGATTGATGATGAAGTTATTATTTTAGATATGGGCTTTTATTTGCCTAAACTATTAGATTTTGAGGAAAGAAATTCTAGGAAAAATATAACAAGGGAAAATTTAATAGAACTAGGAGTTATTCCAAATGATGAGTTTATAAGAAGCTGGAGAGATAAAGTTAAAGCTATTATTGTAGGACACGCACATCTTGATCATTCGGCTGCCTTACCTTATATGGAGAAAAATTATAATGCTAAAATTATAGGAACTACTTTTACTAATGCAATTATTAAGATTTTGGCTAGAGATGAAGGTATAGAATTAAAAAATGAAATTATAAACTTAAATCCGGGAAAGAAAATGGAAGTTTCTAAAGATATAAGCATAGAATTTGTTAATGCTACTCATTCTACTCCAGAAAGTACTATAACTGCTGTTCATACAAAATATGGAAGTATAATGTATTGTAATGATTTTAAGTTAGATGAAACTCCTGTTATAGGGAAAAAAACTGATTATAATAGATTAAAAGAAATAGGAAAAGATAATGTAAAGTTAGCTATAATTGATTGTTTGTATAGTAATAATAATACTAAGACTCCAAGTGAGATGTTAGCTAGACAAATGTTAAAAGAAGTTATTTTTGAAAATGCAACTCAAGGAGTTTTAGTAGGTACTACTTTTGCTAGTAATATAGCTAGGCTTAAAAGCTTTTTAGAATTTGGAATGAAAATGAATAGAGAAGTATTATTTCTTGGAAGAAGTATGGAGAAATATACTAGGGCTGCTGAAGATGTTGGAATTGTTAATTTTTCTCAAAATTCAGAGATTATAAAATATAGAAAAGATGTAAAGAAGAAATTAAAAGAAGTAGAGAAAAATAAAGACAAATATTTAATTGTTACAACTGGAAATCAAGGAGAACCTGGAAGTATTTTAGTTTCTATGGCAAATGGTGAAATGCCATTAAAATTAGATAATAATGATAGTGTTATATTTTCATGTAAAACTATTCCTGTTCCTAATAATTTTAAAAATAGACTAACATTAGAAAAGGCTTTAGATAGAAAAAGTGTCAATGTTTTCTTAGATATTCATCAAAGTGGACATGGAGCTAGGAAAGATATAGAAGAATTAATATCTATTTTAAAGCCAGAACATATAATTCCTGGGCATGGAGATCCTAGTAAGTTTACTAAAATGAGTATTTTAGCTAAAGATATTAATTTTGATATGAAGAAAATACATATAATGGAAAATAGACAAAAATTAGAGATAGATTAGAGATTATTCTTAATAGTAGAAAAGTTTATATATAACAAAAACACTACAAAAAATAGTGAAAATGATATGGATTATAGCGATTACAAAATTAAACCAAGCAAACATTTTATTTTGACGTGGATGAGAAAATGGGACTACGATATCTATTCCTTGAGACATATATTAGAGAACTCTTATAAGTTAGAAAAGGTTGGAAAGAATAAGTATGAAGCTTATTTTAGATATAAGAGTAAAAGCAGAAAATTAATTTTTATTAAAGATGAAGATTATAAAGAAATTTTTATTATAACTGGAGCAGAAGGAAAATGAGAAAATGTCTTGTGTGTGAAAAAGGAAATTTGGAAAAAGTTGAAGATATAGTGCTTGACATAGAAGGATATGTTTTTGTAGTTAAGGGAGAAAGATGTAATAAATGTAAGGAAGAATTTCCTTATGAAGAAGAAACTCAAAAAACTATTACTACTGCAAGAAAGTTAGGTGTATGGCCTGAGCCTATGAAACTTTATAGACACTTATCTAAAAGTGGTGGTGGTTTAGTGTTTAGAATACCAACTGATTTAGAAAAACAGCTTAAATTAGATGATAAAACAGAAATAGGAATAACTAAAGTAGGTAATAAAATAATTATAGAGCCTGAAAAATAGTTTAGTCTATATTTTGAATTAACAGAAAGCTTAAATATTTTCTTAAGTAGTTTATTATATAAATTCTGAAAATGAAATTTGCACACTTAAGTGATGTTCACATAGGGGGATGGAGAGAACAGAAATTAAGAGAATTAAATCTCCTAACTTTTAAGAAGGCTATTGAAATTTCTATTAATGAAAATGTAGCGTTTGTTTTAATTTCAGGAGATTTATTTAATACTTCTTTGCCACCTATAGACTTAATTAAAGAAGTAGCTTCTGAGCTTGAGAAACTAAAAAGGCATGATATAGAAGTTTATTTAATTCCAGGAAGTCATGATTTTAGCCCTTCTAATAAGACAATGATAGATGTATTAGAAAATTCTGGATTATGTATTAATGTTATGAAAGTTAAAGAAGTAGATGATAAATTATATTTAGATTTTACAGTAGATAAAACTAATATTAAAATTACTGGAATTTATGGAAGAAGAGCTGGATTAGAAAAAGAACAGTATAAAAAATTAGACAAATCAAATTTAGAGAAAGAAAAAGGTTTTAAGATATTTATGTTTCATAGCTTAATTAGTGAATTAAAACCTGATTTCTTAGAAATGGTTGATTCTGAGCCTTTAAGTTCATTACCTAGAAATTTTAATTATTATGCTGGGGGGCATCCTCATTTTATTCTTACCAAGAAAATTGATGGTTATGGGACTTTAGCTTATCCGGGAGCTACTTTTCCAAATAATTTTAGCGAACTTGAGAAATTTAAACATGGTGGATTTTTAATGGTAGAAATTAAAGATGATGATGTTGATGTTAATTATAAACCCATTATTATAAAAGAATTTGAGAGTTTTAATATTAATGTTGAGGATTTAAGTCCTGAGGATGCTCAAAATAAAATATTAAAAACTTTAAATAAAGATGTTAGAGATAAAGTTGTAACTTTAAAGATTCATGGAATTTTAAAAAGTGGAAAAATAAGTGATATTGATTTTAAGGAAATTAGTAATAAATTAATTGAGGCTTATGTTGTTCTTAAAAATATTAATAAATTAAGTACAAAAGAAATTGAAAAATATACAAGTGAAAGTTCTGATGTTGATAAAATTGAGGAAAATATAATTAATGAATATTCTAAGAATACTAAATTTAATGATTTTGGGGATATAAATAAATTAGTAAATAATTTGATGCATGAATTAGCTTTAGAAAAAAGTGAAGGAGAGACTAATTCAGATTTTGAAAATAAAATTAATATGAATTGTTTAAAATCATTAGACTTAAAAGATGTTGATTAAAAAAATTAAACTGGAAAATATAAGAAGTTATATTAATCATGAGATTGAATTTCCAGAAGGTTCTGTTTTATTAAGTGGAGATATAGGGAGTGGAAAAAGTTCTATTTTATTAGCTATTGATTTTGTTTTATTTGGATTAAGAAGAGGTGATTTAAGTGGAAGTATGTTATTAAGAAATGGTAAAAATAATGGATTTGCTGAGTTAACTTTTAATGTTTTAGACAAAGAAGTTACTATAAGAAGGAATTTAAAAAGAGCTAGAGGATCTATTGCGCAAGATTCAGGTTATATTATAGTTGATGGAAAGAAAAAAGAAGCAAGTGCTTTAGAATTAAAACAGATTGTCCTAGAATTATTAAATTATCCTATGGATTTACTTACTAAGGCAAAGCCATTAGTTTATCATTATACTGTTTATACTCCACAAGAGGAAATGAAGCATATTTTATATGCTGAAAATGAAGTTAGACTAGATATATTAAGAAAAGTTTTTGGGATTGATAAATATAAAAGAATTAAGGAAAATTCTAAGATTTTTCTAAGTAAACTTAAAGAAATCATTAAAGAATTGGAATTAAGAACTAATGATTTAAATGATATTGAAAAGGAAAAACAAAATTTAGGAGAAGAAATTAAGAAAACTCAAGAGAATATAAATAAAGTTGATTTGGAAAAGAAAATATTTGATTTAGAAATAAATATTATAAAAAATAAATTTGATGAACTTGAGAAAAAAAGAAAGTTATTATTTGAGTTAAAATCTAAGTTTAATTTTATTGAATTAAAAATAAATGATTGTATTAATGATTTCAATAATAAAAAAAGTAATCTTGAAGATCTTAAAGAAGATATTAGTAATTTAAAAAAAGAATTAGTTGATGTTGATGGCATAACTGAAAAAGATATTAATACTTTAATTGAACAGAAGCAAAAAAATATTAAGTTTTTAGATGATACTTTGGGCAATTTGAATTATAAGCTTAATGAGTTTAATATTAAAAGAAATAATTCTAATAAGTTAATTGATGGTATTAAGAAATTAGATTTTTGTCCTATATGTAAACAAGATGTTGGAAAAGAGCATAAAAATAATATTGTAAGTACGGAAGAATCTACAATTAAAGAATGTGATTACGAAATTAAAAATTTTGAAGAAAATATTGAAGATGCTAAGAAGAACTTAGGTAAATTTAGAGATGAACTAGAGAATTTAAAGGATAAGTTAAGAGATATTGAGATTATTAAAATTAAAAAGAAAAATTTAATTGAGAAAGAAAATAATATAGGAAAAATAGAAGATGAAATTAAGAAATTAAAAGAAGACGTTGGAAAGTTTAATATTGAAATTAAGAAATTAAAAGATGAGATTTCTAAATTTGATGAAATTGATGAAAAATACAGTAAATTTTCTAAAGATATGGAGATTTTACAAGATAAAATAAAGAATTTAGCTGCTAATAAAGGCGGATTAGATGCTCAATTAAAGCAATTTCAAAACAGACTTAAAATTTTAGATATGGAATATGATAAAAAAATAAAATTAGTTATTAGAAAAAATAAAATAATGACATTACAATCTTGGATTGATAATGATTTTATTTCTATTATGGGAAGTGTGGAAAGAAGTATTATGCTAAAAGTACATCATGATTTTAGTAATTTATTTGAAAAATGGTTTAATACTTTAGTTGACACTGAAAATCTAAATGTTAAATTAGATGAAGAATTTACTCCATTAATTGAACAAGATGGATTTAAAATTGATTTTGAGTGTTTAAGTGGGGGGGAAAAAACTGCTGCTTCTTTAGCGTATAGATTAAGTTTAAATCAGGTAATAAACCATGTTATGGGTAATTTAAATACTAAAGATATTATAATATTAGATGAGCCTACTGATGGGTTTAGTGAAGATCAAATAGATAGAATGAGAAATGTATTAGAAGAACTAAAGTTAAGACAAGTTATAATAGTAAGTCATGAGTCAAAAATAGAGAGTTTTGTGCAGCATGTAATAAAATTAAATAAAAGAAATCATGTTACAGAGATTTTGAATTAATTTGTTATTATTGTTCTATTTATCTAGTACAAAATCTTCTGAAACTACAGAAAATTCCTGCTCATCTTCTAATGCGTCTTCTAAATTTTGCCCAAATAACAAAAATAATCTTTGTCTTTCCTTTGCTAATCTTAAATCTCTAACACTTCTTCTTGCCTTTTTATAAGCTTCAACTTGAGAATGAACTTCCATAACTGGGATTACTAGCGAACCTTTTCTTTGCACTCTATATGTAAGTTCTCTACCATTAAATGATAGCTCTTTTCCATCACTTGATTCATGAAGTAATAATGTTCCATATGGAGTTAACGTTACTCTTGTGTTTGTTTTTGGAGTAGGCATTCTACCAAAGCAGCCTTTAATAACGTCTTCTACTAAATTATAATGTGTTTCATATTCACCTTTTTTTCTAGCTATAAAATTAAGACTTGTTCTATTAATGGATTTATTACTAACTAAATTTAGTGTATATATGCCAGAAGAATCTGAGTATATTTCTATAGGTTCTTGGCTTACTATTGGCTTGTATTTATTAGACATTATTATTCCTCCAATTATTTTAAAAGACTGATTTTTAAAAATAGCAAATATTTAAATTTATCTTTGTTACATTAATACTTACAAGTTATGCTAAGTATGGGACTAAATTTAATGTTTTAGCATAAAGCTATAGTATAGCTTGGTCTAGTATTGGCCCTTGGGGTGGGTCAGACCCAGGTTCAAATCCTGGTAGCCCCATTTATTAAACTGCAATATCAAAAATTTTATAAATGGGAATTAAATGGTTAATTTATGATAATATTAAAAAAAGGGATAATTTTGTTTTTAATAATATTATTTACTCTAAGTATTGTTAAGGCTGCTAATATAGGGGTTGAGATAGCGCCAGTTCAAGATAAAGTTCTGCCTGCTCAAAATGCTATTTTTAATGTTAAAATAACAAATAATGAAAATAATGATATTACATTTAAATTTACATATTTAGATATTTATTGGAAAATTGAAAATGAAGAAGTTAAAGTGCCTTCTACATCAACAAAGGCTGTTAATTTAGTATTTATCCCACAAGCTGAGGAAAAACCAAATTTAATAACTGTTGTTATAACAAGTGATGATAAATCATTTAGAGAAGAGAAATTATTAAGGTTGAACTTAGTTAATTATGAAGATGTTTTAAAAACTGAATTAATATTACCAGGACCTGTTGATCCTAGAAAATCAAATATAATTAAATTAAGAATTATAAATCAGCATAATTTTGATTTTAAATCATTAAAAATAGGAATTAAATCAGCATTTTTTGATAAGCAAGAAATTGTAGACCTAGAACCTTTTGAGACTAGGACAATTGATTTTCCTGTAGATTTTGCATCAATAGTTGAAGAAGGAAAATATCCTTTAGATATTATAATAGAATATAATAACAAGGTTGTTAAGCAAGAGAAAAGTGAATTTAATATTGGAAGTTATCCTGATTTAAAGGAAACTGTTAGTCCTAAGTCAAGTGTGTTATTTAAAAGAATAGAAGTAGTTAAGGAAAATAAAGGAAATACAGATAGTTTTGAATTTTATAGCAAAGAATTAAGTTTATTTCAAAGATTATTTACAGATAGTCAACCAAAACCTACAAAAATAACAAGTAGTGAAAATGGATATTTATATAGTTGGCAATTTAAATTAGAGCCTGGTGAAGTAAAAACAATAATTATTGAAACAGACTATAGATTAGCTAGTTTAATTTTAGTTATATTAACAATTTTAGCTTTTGTAATTTATTACTTTAGTAAAACTGACTTAAGTGTAAATAAAAAAGTAATGAATATTGTAACTGATAAAAATGGAGTTACAAGAATGAAGATACTTATTAATATCAAAAATAAAGGACTTAAAACAATAAGAAATGTTAAGGTTATGGATAAATTGCCTGCTGTAATAAATTCACCAGACGCTTTTGGAACTGCTCATCCTAAGATAATTAAAGGAGAGGGTGGAACTAGACTAGTTTGGGATATACTTGAGTTAACTAAGAAAGATGAAAGGATATTTTCTTATAATGCTTCTTATAAATTAAATGTAATTGGACAATTAAATATGCCAAGAACTTTAGTTAGATATAGGACTGGATTTAGAAACATTATAATAAGAAGTAATCCTGTAAGATTATTTCACTAAAATATAGCATTTCCATTAATTACTTGTTGTATTAAACTAAGGCATTCTTTTTGTTTTTTATCATCTATGATTTTATTACATAAAGAAGTTGCTTTGTTTTCATTTGTTTTAGGATTTGATTGAACTAAATATTGAGATACTGATTGAAAACAAGAATCTTTAGAGTTAAAAAATTCTTTGTATTTTAAATTACAAAGGTCTTCTGAGTCTGCTGCTTTGCTTCTGAATGTAGATATGTCTATACAAGAATGAATAAATCCAGAACATTTAATTTCTTTTTGGAATCCTGTTTCTTCAATGTTTTTAAAACCAAGACAACTACAACTTTGTTGAGGAATATCATAACCTATAAAAACTGTTTTTGGCATAAAGAAAACTGCAAAAAAAGCTATTAGAAAGACCCAAATCATAAAATTAGTGTGTTCGTAAAAATCAAAAACTGGAATTACAAAGAATTTTAATAATAATGTAGATGTTATAAATCCTGCTAAGACAATTAATAGATACTGTATTAAAATTGCCATTAAATAGAATTCTATATTTTTAGTATTTAAAGGTTTTTATTGAAAAGGCTTTGCATAATAACTAGACCTCTTTTTGTGCAAGATAAGGTTCTGCACAATTTTTAAAATCAATCTCTATGCCTAGCTCAAAGCTTTCATGGACTAGAACAGATAAATTATGGCAGAGGCATTTCATTAAGATTTCATTTACTTGGCTTCTATCTTTCTTGGTTCTTAGGTGATTACCAAATTTCCTTTTGATCATACTAAAGAGTGTTTCGGCATTTGATCTTTTATGATAGTGCTTCATAAATTCTTCCTGGTTTTGGTAGAAGAAGAGCCACATTGTCTTCCAAATTTGATAACCTTTTGGATGCATAGTTGAATTGCTTTTAAAAGGAATGAAAGGAATTGCGCCCAATCTTGCCACAGCCCTTAGGTTTTCCCTAGCAGAGTAAGCCTTGTCAGCAGAAACTTCTTGCATATCGAAGAACTTGGCAGTCTTCTTTACCAAGGGAATAAATTCTGGAGAATCTCCGGATGTTCCGTTAGTAATACTTAATGATTCATTTAAAGACATTGTAAAAGAGAAAGCCAAGTGGGGTGCTTCTTACAGTACTTATATTAGACCTTCACAATTAGGCAAATTAGTGGTTTCCTCTAAGGTTTAGTGAGTTTATTTGCAATTAATAATAAGTATTAAAAAGCTCAGTAAAGGATACCTATAAGGATAATGAAGGACTTAAAAATAAGATTAACAAAAGATGATATTGATGATTTGAAAGCATTTTTAGAAGAATACTTGTTAGTTTTTAAAGAAAAGAAAAAACATCAAAAACTTCATAAAAAAGAGCCTTGCCCTATATGTAAAACTGCTAGAAAGCTCTTAAAAAAGTTATAATCAACTTTTTGTGCAAGATGATGAGTATTTGTGTAGGATTTAGTTTATGTGCAAAGCCTATTGAAAAATAATTGGTAATGAAGGAACTTTCTAATTAAATACAAGAATTACTATTTGAAAACAATATATTTAAATATCTTTAAGGTAATTTTCTTACTGGCCCCACTTAGCTCAGCGGTAGAGCATTCGGCTGTAGGCAAGCCACTGTTTGACCTTATGAGTTATCTAGGAATGACAAACAGGTTAGCGGATCCCGGAGGGTCGCTGGAAATTACTTAATAATTGGCGAATTCAAATCCGGCAGTGGGGATTTGAGGGACGGGCAACTTTCCCTCTAAAATTTTCTTTCTTTCTAAAATTGTAGTAAATGGTGGGCAATAGCCACATTTTTCCCATACCTTTATTTTAGTTAGATGCTTTGGATTTTTGAACCCTACTAAATTCATCCAAACTTGAAGATTCTTTTTCCCAAGAATCTCTATACGATATGTTTGTTTATGGCCAAAATTTGTTTGTCTATCAATAAAATATTCTAAATAATTAATTCCAATTCTTTGTAAAATAATTTTAATATCTTCAATAATTTGTCGAGATGCTAATTCTGCAACAATTTTAGGGTAGCTATGAAATTTTCTTCCTGCTTTCTTAAAAGTCATAGAGAAATCAGTATCTGCCAAGCCTCTGAGAAATGCTCTAGAATAGACTTCATCATTCAGTATAATCTTTGGAATAAAAACAGTTTTGGCTTTTTTACCAACTGTTATGCCTGCATTTTCGAATTGCTCAAGCACTCTTTTGGAATGTGCATACATGACTAGTTCATCATGAGCTATCCTGAGGCAGAGTTTTTTATTAAAAACATCGTGAAATAGGCTTGAAACATGATTATAGTACTCCAAGTCTTCGGTTTTATTTCCACTTATTGTTATAATATAGTCATTTCTTTTACTATTAGCTGAATTCACCACACGACCTAGATGCCCATCGCCCGCTATTATACCACATAACTCTGCAAATTTTCCATCCATGATATGCCATTTATAGTATTATTTAAATAAGTTTTCGAGTATAGATGTCCAGTGTGTCCAGTGAATTATGAAGTTTTAATAATTTTTCTACTTACCTAAAAATATGGGGATTATTAAAATTGATGATGATTTTTTAGAAGATTTAGTAGCTAAAGCTTTGAAGTCTGATAGAAGAAGAGCTACTGAAAATAAAACGACTACGAACTGTAATTTACAAGCCCTTTATACAGCTATGACAAGAACTTCTTATGTTAGACCGCATAAACATCCGGTATGTGAGATAATTATACCGATAAGAGGTAAAATATTAGTAGTTGAGTATAATGATGATTCTAGTATAGCAGAAAGACATTATTTGGGGGAGAGATATTCAACCAGAGAAGTTTTAATTCAGCCTTACACTTGGCATAACTTAGTTGCACTAACACCTATTGCAATTATTTCAAATCCTGTCGAGGGACCATATAAGAAGGAAAAAACAGAATTTCTTGAAAAAACCCCTGAGGAAAATACTCCGGAAGCTCTGCAGTTTTTATTTGATTTGTTAAAAATAGGGCAGTAGTTTAATAAACTTTATAAATTGATTATGATGTAGCAATTTTATGCCCAAGTAGTCTAGCGGTTAGATTTAAGTTCTAATTGGACTTTAAAACCAAGACTGAGCCCTGTCGAGTAAGCTTTTTAGGAAAAAGCTTAAGCAAAAAGTAAGCAAAAAACTAAAACATAGAAAGGCTCAAACCCGGGTTCAACTCCCGGCTTGGGCGTCCCTATTATTTGTTCTATGTCCTAAACCTTTAAATATTTTACCCTCTATATAATTTTATGGTTAAACTTGATATTCATGATTATGATAAGAATTTTAATAATAAATTAAAGGCCTTTCAAGACAATGAATCAATAGATAAAAGGAATAGAGACCTTGTATCTGATTTCTTAAATGACTGTGCATTAGGTAAAACTATTAAACATAAAGCTAAGAAGAGAATAGGTTCTGCTAGAAGACTAAGGTATCTTGAATGTTTAACTGATATTATTATTTGGTTTAATAAACCACTAGACGAAGTTACACAAAAAGACATGGAAAGGATAGTCCTAAATTTAGAAAATAATAAGTACACTAGAAAAGATAAGAAATACAAAGGTGAGAATTATAGCTCAAGTACATTATATGAATACAAAAAGACTATTAAGAAATTCTATAAGTGGTTACTTGGGAATAATGATCATTATCCTGACTTAGTTAGCTGGATTGAAAATATTACTGTAAATACAGAGATACCTGCTCTTTCTAGAAATGAAGTTGAAAAACTTGCAAGTAGGTCATCTACTCAATTACATAAAACTTTGATATTATTTTTATTTGATGCAGGTACTAGAATAGAAGAGACCTTAAATGTTAAAAAAAGTAACCTAACAAGAGTTGTAGATAAAGATAAAGAAAATCCTATGGCTTATTATAAGATAAGAATAGAATATTCTAAAACTAAACCTAGAACTATTGGAGTACCTATGTGTACTGAAGTTATAGATCAATGGTTAGAATACTCTAAACCTAATGATAATGATTATTTATTCCCAATTAGTTATGATGCTGTAAGGATGTTTATTAGTAGATTAGGCAAAGAAGTATTAAATAAAAGAGTAACTGCTCACATCCTAAGACACAGTAGTTGTACATATTATTGTACTAAGTTAAATCATTTCCAACTATGTTATAGATATGGTTGGAGTATGAAGTCTAATTCTCCTGATAGGTATATAGATAGAGAAGGTTTAACTGATGATGAAGCTCCTAAACAATTTAAATCTGATGAGATTGAGAAATTAAGGGATGAAAATAAGACAATGAAAGAAGAGATGAAGCTCATGAAGGAATTAATAAACAATACTAGGAATGAAATTGTAGAAGGATATTGGAGAAAGAAGTTTAAGAAAACATGACAGTAGGTCTATATGCAAGAGTGTCGGATGACAAGAAGAAGTCGGATGGAGATAAGAGACAAGATATTAATAGACAACTGGATATTCTAAGAGATTATGCAACAAGATCAGGATATAGTAACTACGAAGAATATGTTGATGATGGTAAAAGTGCATTTACAGAAGATTGGAACTCTAGACCTTCATTCAAGAGACTTCTAAATGATTGCAGGAGAAGATTTATTCAAAAGATAATAATAGAAGACATGACTAGGTTTAGTAGAAAATTAGACGCAGGATTACTTCTTCTGAAAGAACTAGGTTCTTTAAAGGTGGAATTAATAAGCCTAAAAGAAGGAGAAATAGAAGTAACTTCTTCTAAAGGTTGGCTACAATCTTCAATGTTACTTATGTTTGCAGAATGGGGCAGTAGAATACAAAGTGAAAAAGTTAAGACAGGTATGTTGAAGGCTAGAAACTTAGGAAAGAAGATTGGAGGGTTTAAAGGGAATAAGAAAATGAAGGGGGGTTCAAAACCTACTAAAGATTATAGAGAATAGGCAAAAGACCTCATGAGGTTAACCTTAAATTAGGAATAAAAAGATTTAAATCTTCCAACTAGTGTTTATTATTATGTCTTGTTCCAAGTGTAACAACATAACAAGCAAGAAAGAACTTGATTATTCTATTGATAATTTTGGTGTGATTTTATGTAGAGCATGTCAAGAAAATTGTCTAAAACTTCAAGAAATATTTCTAAAACAAAAAAGTAGGTCAACTCCAGAGGCAATAAAGTTGTATACTATTCTTATTAAGATGGGTTTCAATGCTAAATTAGAGCAATGGGATGGCTTCAAACATATTGATGTTGCAATTCCCGAAGCTAAAATAAATTTTGAAATTGATGGTATGCAACATAGTTACAATGAGGAACAAGCGTTAGCAGACCTCAAAAGAACATATTATTCTTTCAAAAAGGGATATGTAACCTTGCACCTTCCAAATAAATTAATCCAAGAGAAACCCTTTGAAACTGCAAAATATCTCAAGGATGTAATTGAAACAAGTAATCAACAGATTGAAGATTTAAACAATAAGTAAGCAATAATGAGTAATATAATAAAAGTAAGAATAACGGAAACTAAAAGAGAATGGGTTTTCTATGAAGATGGAGAAAATATTAGATGAAACACAAGTTTAAATATCATCAACATTCAATAAATGTTAAATGGTCAATTATATTGGTAATAATACATTCCTTCTCTTTATTTATAATGAGTATGATTTTAGATTATGCCCAAATTCAGAGTGGTTTTTTCCAGTTAATCCTGCTTGGTTTTGGAATTACAATTTTTGCACGAGTCGTCAAAATATTTACTGCAAATAAGAAATTCATAATAGATAAATGGTTCATATTCTGGTCGCTACTAAATACTTTTACTATTTGGTTAGGTTATCTAATTATACAATTAATCGGATTAACAAATCCATTAGGGACTATTGTTTTAATTGCAGTATTACTTGTATTAATCTCACATATTATCGGAAGATTTAGATTATCAAATACTAGATTAATAGTTCTTTCGATAGTAATTATTGCTATTTTGTTTTTTGCAATTAATGAGCAATCTGATTTTAATAAAACAATATCACCCAATTTTAAAAACAACGTGAATACAAATTCTGGGAGTTCAGACTACCAAGAAAAAATTTCTGACATTAAAGAAAATATTCAAGTCAAGGTTGATGAAATCAAGGAAGATCTTGATCCAAAATCTTATAAGAATATACAGGAAGCATTTGGAGAATTAAATGAATTAAGAGTAGAAAATGGTGTTTCAAGACTAAATTGGGACAATAACATCTATGAGCTTGTAAAATTTCAGGCTTCAAAAGGATTGTGTTCAAATAGTCATTGCGATCATATGGATAGCAGTGGTAAATACTTTGATGCGTATGCCGATAAATTTAGAGTTTCACTTATGGGCCATAGTGCAGAAAATATTGCTGGTTCAGATTGCCATCAAGCAGTTGTCGATTTATGGTTGCACAGCACTACCGGACATAGAGAAAATATGCTAAATCCAATTATGCATAAAGGAGCACTTGCTTACGATAAAGGAAATTGTGTATTGATTGTAACATCGTGATAAAATGAGATTCAAATATCTTTTTCAAGTAATATGGTATTTTATCATTACAGAAATCATTACCATAATAGACTTAGCTGTTTGGTTACAATTCAAAGACTTCTTTATTAGTTTGATACATCTTGAAAATGATGTTTTCGGAATCAAATATGCAATACCTCTTTTACTTGTAGCAATCCCTGTAATTTCCGCATTAGTAGAATATCAATCAAAGCAAAAAAAAATATCTACTGCTTTGAATAACTTCCTTAGAGATTAACTAATATGTTTTTGTCCCCTAAAACTCGTTATTTTAGGTGACTTTAACTTAACAGCTCATTATTAAATGTTTTACTATAAACTTCAAAATCTTCTTTGCTAAACAATACTAACATAACTTCTTCTATTATATTAGTATTGTAGCTTTGTAAAACTTCTTTAACTATCTCAACTGCTTCTGCTGTAGGAACTCCATGAACCCCAGTGCTTATTGATGGAAAAGCTATGGATTTGCAATTATTCTCTTCAGCAATCCTTAGCGAATTAACATAGCAACTTCTTAGCAAAGCAATATCTTCAAAGTGATTCTTAGGACCGACAGTATGGATAATTATCTTAGCAGGAAGATTATATGCTTTTGTAGCTACAGCTTCTCCGGTTGGAAGTCCTTTAGGATACTTCTCCTGTCTTATTCTCTTGCACTCTTCAAGAAGTTTGGGACCAGCTGCTTTATGTATTGCACCATCAACACCTAAGCCACCCATTAGGGTTCTATTTGCTGAGTTTACAATTGCATCAACTTGTATTTTTGTTATGTCATCTAGAACTACTAATGTTTTCATAGCATCAAAAATCACTTATAGTTTTTAAATTTTGTTCCAATGGGTTTTCCTGATTTAGTTCCTTTTAATTTAGCTCTCTCCATTCCACTTATAACTTTCTTCTTATGCTGAACTAAGAAATAATTGCTAAACCACGTTAACATATACTTCATTGGCTCTGCAAATTCAGATTCCATGTTGAATACTGGCTCTGTCACAGAAACAAATGTTATTCCCTGATCTTTTAAGTAATTTAACTGTTGCATCACTTGGATTGGATTTTCTCTAGAATACCTATCTACAGAAAATACTACTATACCTTCTACTTTTCCTTTCTCAATTAATTCTTTAATTTTGATTCCATTTGGTCTGCTGAATATGTAAGTATCTCCAGAAATACCATTGTCAGATAATTCTTCAACAATCTTATGCTCATGAAGACTGCAGTAGTGTCTGCACTTAAGTAATTGGGATTCTGGGTTTTGGTCTTTATCATCTGTACTAACTCTTGTGTAAATTATAATTTTCATATTACTCTTTTTTTCTTAAAACAATATTACCATCATTATCAATACCTGCAATTATGGAATCACCATGTTTCCATTGCTTTGCTAGAACTAATTGTTTAGGCAGTATTACCATAAAGCTCTCATTGTTTTTTATTAGCTTCATGTTTAAACAAAAAGTTAATATAATATTTAATATTTATGATTATATCGACAACAAAAACTCTTGGCTTCTACAGTTCTACTTATAGACCCGGTCTCGGCGTCGTATTTTCAAAAAGGGTGTAAGAATTTAACATCATGGATAGCGGATCATTAGGAATCTATTCAGTTGTTTACCATATTTAACATAAATATAGGGGTTGAAAATCCAACAATAAGTACTCTTCTTATCCCTAACAGATATTTTGGTCGGTAGGTTTTGGTAATGCAACTACAATTAAAATCTTGGAAGTTACAAAATCTGATGCAAGATGATATCATGGCTTATGTTTTAGTATATACTTCAGATTATGAAATAGTTAGACTTAGACATGAGCTTGGAGAGTTAGAGGAAAAATGCAAAGCATCAAGATAATTTTAACTGATCGATCATCTTACCAAATTTACAAAACGATTTGTACTTTCTGGATCATTGGTCCACATCTGGCGGTATCCAAAAACATTATCCTCAAACATATAAATCCTTTTAAACAAATATACTTCATAATTATATTTGGGGGGTGAAGCTTACCAAAGTAGAATTCCTTTTTCTGGATAAGAAAATTCTAATATTTTTAGTTGTATCTATTTGCTTTTTCTTAGCAATAAATACTGCCAATGGAGGGGATTGCGGGGACCGTATATGTGATGATGATGAAGATGAGCTAACATGTCCAGATGACTGTCATAGTCAACCTGAATCAACAAGTCCTCAACCTAACCACTACTTTTCTGAAACTAATGAAACAACTATCTCTTACACTGATCCAGAAAGTAATGTTACTTTTGAACTGGAAACTTCAACTAATGGTAGAAAAACCCTTCGTGGAAACGCCGACAAAACAACTAAGAATCCACAACATATTGGGCTTGTAATAGATCAGACAGAAGAACCTACAACAGATGTAAGGATAAAAGGTTTGAACCCTAATAGTCAGTATCACTTGTACAAAGATAGTTATGAGAATCACGAAGCTTTCATGTCAGATAACAATGGTGAGTACCAAATTGCCCAAGATACTACTGAAAGTCACAATCTTTGGGTTCAGGAAGTTGAATCACATACAGTCTATATAAGGGATAGAAGTGATTGTGCAAATAGTTCGATAACACGGCTTAATTACGGAACCTGGGATCCCATCACAAGGACTTGTACTTTGACTAGTAATTTGAATGAGAGTATTGAAGTATTAGTGAACAACATTACATTAGACTGTTCGGGGCGGACTGTTCGGGGCGCAAATAGCGGATATGGTGTTTACGTAAATGGAAAGATAGGAGTTACAATAAAGAATTGCGAAGTCAGGAGATTCAGTACAGGCATCTATATCTATTGGGGATCGCACTTCAGCCAAATTATCGGAAATCGATTGATAGATAATGCAAATTACGGGCTTCATTTGTACTATTCTAACTCAAATACTATTAAAGACAATTATTTTGGAAATAATACGTACGGCGCCCTTTTAGAACATTCAAACTCCAATACTTTAAGCAACAATACGGCCAGTTATAACCTCAAAAGCATATACTTATATTCGGTTGGGTTGTATATACACAGTTCAAACTCCAATACTTTAAGCAACAATGTGGCTAGTTATAATAAAATAGGAATATTTATGGACTTATCAAATTCAAATACACTTCTCCAAAATAACATGTCTAATAACTTAATTAACTTCTATCTCAGTGGGGACACAGTTTCAGAATTCTACCATTCAATAGATAGTTCGAACAAAATTAATGGAAAGAGTTTACTGTATTTCAGGAATTTGTCAGATACGACCCTCACTAACTTAGTTGTTAGCACGCTGTATTGTGTCGAATGTAATAATGTCACCATTAAGGATATTGAATTAAAGGATAATAAATTTGGCATTGCATTAGTTGGAACGTCTAATTCAACGGTTGAAAATGTTGACGTTAATAATAATCTTGACGGAATCTATCTTTTCTATTCCAACTCCAATACAATAAAAGGAAATCTCGCGAGGCGGAATAACAACGGTATCAGACTCACCTCCTCATCGTTTAATATTGTTGAGAACAATAGTGCCTTGCACAACAAACCAATCTCTAATTACAATTCATTTGGCAAAGGCATTATTATAGAAGCAAAATGTTGTGAAATTGGTGGCTATTCCAGCCTGAGGAATGCTTTAATTCGCAACACAGCAATAAACAATAGCTATGGTATATCTGTTTCAAATAGGGGCTATGACCCACTAATCATGTTGATTGAAGAAAACTTTATCTCGAACAATTCAGTGGGCGGCATTTCTCTTGCCAATGCAAATTCAAACACTATAAGAAACAATACTATAATTTCTAATGTGGATGGTATAGTATTTAGTCTGTCAAACTCTAACTTGATTAAGGACAACCTTTTGCGCAAAAACACTGGTAAGGGGATTTATGTTAGTTGGTTTTCTGGGGGGAACCATATTTTGAATAATTCAATTGCGGGTAATGGTAATGGTGTGTATTTAGACTCAACAAACAACTCATTAGTTTCAAATGCAATAGTTAACAATAGTTATGTTGGTGTCACACTATCAGATGCAGACTTGATTCTCATAGATTCCAATGAAATTAGCAATAACAACATGGGGATATACCTTTATATGTCTTCATTCAATACAATATTCCAGAATAACATCTTGAATAATCCGGGTGGTGGCATTACCATTTCCAGTGCTGATTCCAATAGCATAATTGGGAATAATATCAGCAATAACGGTAATGGTATTAACAGCCTTCAGTCGAGCTCAAACAATGTGACAAGGAATTCAATCTCATCCAATACACGTGAAGGTTTGACTTTCTTCAGTTGGTCAAATTCAAACACTATTACTAGCAATATAATAATAAATAACTTCTTAGGAATCTACCTAAGTAATAGTGATGGAAACAACATTACTAATAATTTATTTGTCAATACGATAAATGCTAGGGATAGGTTTGGGGCTAATGTTTGGAATGTCGAGAAAACTGAAGGCGTAAATATTATGGGGGGTCGGTTCATTGGTGGAAACTTTTGGCATGATTACCTTGGAGATGATCTAGATGGTGACGGTTTGGGAGATACGTCATTGCCCCATACTTGCGATGGTGAAATTCAAGAAGGTGGCGACTACGTTCCATTGGTGTCAGACAAAACATATAACGTCACCTTGCCTCCTCCTAAGTTTATCTTCACTAAGAGTGTAGTATCCCCAGTTGTGGCAGGTAGAAACATAGCCTATTATATATCACTCCATAATTACAATCCCGAACCTCTAGAGGGGGTTCCTGTTATGGAATTTCTTGAACCTGAGTTCACTTTTGTTGATTCGCTACCGCCACCATCACAGATCATCACTGGTTTTGATAATCTTACAGTTTTGCGATGGGATATTGATGAAATCGGTCCCTATTCTAGTAAATATATCTCGTATACTGTCAGGTTAGATCCTAATACCCCTATAGGTCAGACTGTGTCTGGGCCTGCTTGCACATTTCCTTCAGGTTCTCCCAGTCCAAACGGCATTACGTGTGGAACATACAATACTCCATCTTGCGCATCTCCAACTACTACAGGATGGGTAGCAGGTGGGCGAGTTGATATACCTGCTACGGGAACTGGCTATTATGGATACAGCACATCAACCTGGGGCTCTACTCATCGTTGGTCAAGTCAAGAAATGCTTAGTGTTATTGAGTGTGTAGGTGCAAATTTACCAACCGGATTCCCACCAGTAGGAATAGGCGACGTCACAAAACAATATGGCGGTAATATGTGCCATAGTTCAACAGCCCATAAAAGCCATCAGAATGGTCTTGATGTTGATGGTAGGTATGTAAGGATTGACAATGCCTCTTCTGGTGTACTAACGACAAGTCCTGATTATGACCGGGTACGAAGTCAGCAACTACTAGACTTATTTTATTCTTGTGCTGTTGCAAATGGTGTAGGATCTCCTGCAAGTGGAACCAACGGTTTTTTTGTTCTGACAAGTGATAACCTGTTAACTTCAACAAACTACACAGTCATTCACGTTGGAGGTCATTCCAACCACTTCCATCTAAGATTGAGCAATCCTTACTTAAGTAGTATTCCAACATCACCCTATGTAAAGGATTGTCCTTGTAATACTGCAGATCCTGAAAATTCTGTCTCTGCAGGATTTGTCGGCCATGTACCAGATGGTACTGCTTGCGATGATGGATTACCACTGACTAACCCAGACCAATGCAAATTTATTGATTCTTACGGTTATTCCATTTGCGGCGCCCAATGTGCTAACGAAACCACAAATACAAGCGCGCCTAAAGACCCTAACATGAAGGCAGTCCTAGCTCCTAAGTTTATTCAGCAGAAAGTTGTTTTGCCTTATGTGGTACATTTTGAGAATGTTGGAGACATTGAAGCCCAAGATATTTATATAGTTGATAATTTGGATGCAAATCTAAATTTGACCACTCTAAAGTTTGAACCATCATTAGGAGATTACACAACTGACATCAACATAAGCGGTCAAAGAATTGAATGGAGTCTTCTAGGGATAAACCTACCTCCAAATAGCACAGGCGAAGTAGTATTCTCGGTAGAGCCAAACGCGAATCTGTCATCAGGTACGGAAATCAGAAATTTGGCATCAATACAGTTTGAATCTTTGACTCCAATTTTGACAAATGAAGTGATTAACATAATAGACTCAACAGAGCCAGAGTGTGTAATTGATGAATTGCCTGAAGAAACTAACGTAGAGCGACTTGAACTAACGTGGAGTGCAAGTGATGCAGTTGGGGAGATTAGTGAATATTCTATATTTGTTTCAAAAGATCACAATAACTTTACTAGATACATCACAACCTCAAGTAGTAATACTTCTTTTATAGGAGAACACAACAAGACTTACGCTTTTATTTGCATTGCGAAAGATACTGCGAACAATATTGAAACTCAAAGATCAGTTGCAGAAACTGTGACTACTTTCATTTTTGAAGATTCAGACAATGATTCAATAGTGGATAATTATGACAATTGCCCAAGTATTTCCAACGCAAATCAGTCAGATATAGATCATGATGGTACCGGAGACCTGTGTGACATTCAGACTTGCGGTAACAGCGTAATAGAATTTGGTGCGCAAGGAGCAGGATATAATTTCGATGAAGAATGTGATAACGGATTTGATTTCAACTACAGTTGCGAAGAATTTGAATGTAATTCAGGTCAACTGGGATTTGGTTGTAGTGCAGATTGTCAACTTGAGGACTTTGATAACGACGGGATTTTGGACCATTTGGATAATTGTCTGGAAGTGCCTAATCCAAATCAAACCAATTTAGATGCAATTCAATCCTCACTGCAATGGGCAAGTAATGCTATAGCAAGTTCAGAATATACAGGCACAGAGTGGTCTGCAATGCAAGCTACTGGCGAGCCAAACACTTTAGATGAATTCGGTAATTTAACTTGTGGAGATATTGATACTGCATGGGCGCCACTTGAAAGTGGGGAATTGCCAGAATGGCTTCAAGTTGACTTCTTAATGCCTATGAATGCACAAGGTATTAGAATTGCAGAAACTTATGTTGGTGGATTTGTTTATCAGATAGACCTTATTGACATTCAAAATAACTCTCACACAGTCTTCACAGGCAATGATACAACCTCCTGTGCATCATTCTTAGAAGTAGAATTCCCCTTAACAAGTTATCCTGTAAAGAGCGCCAAAATTTACACTCAAGTTAATGACTGGGAAGAGATTGATGCTGTAGAACTGCAAGGATCTATTGGAGATGGGGTTGGGGATGCATGTGATGTTCAAACATGTGGTAATAATATTGTGGAAGCTCCAGGAGAAGGAGACGGATATTACGCAAATGAAGAATGTGATGATGGAAATATAATAAATAATGATGGTTGCTCTTCAACTTGTACAATAGAAGTCAGAGACACAGAACCTCCAACAATTGAAAATGATATATATAGTAACATTACCAATAATCCACAAGTAACTTTAAGCGGCTTTATTACAGACCCAGAGCCTTCCTCAGGCATTAGAAGTTTCCAAGTAAATGGAGAAAATGTCATACTTGACAATAACACCTTTAGCTATGTCTATAACTTAGTAGAAGGAACAAATTTAATAGAAGAAATAGCAATTGACAATGGAAATAATAATGTGACTGTGTACAAAGAGATACTTCTTGATACTGGTGTTCCTAGCAGCAATGTATCAACAAGTGATCTTGATAATGATAATTTTACAGATGTTATCGCAATTCACGCTAATGATGAACCATTAGAAGCTGCTACTATTGCGTCAGAAGTTAAGGAAATAAGATATTCAATTAATAATGGTCCTTTACAAATAGTTAATGGTAATAATGCAAATATTCAAATCCCTCAATTTACTAATCTAATTACCATTGAATATTATTCTATAGACAATGCAGGTAACATTGAATCAGCACAACAACTAACATTGTATGTAGATTCTTGTCCATCACAAAGAGGAAAGTATTTTGGATGCCCTGTTGCTGACAAAAATAATGTTGAACTTCATGTGATAGATAGGCCAAGAGTATTTTGTGGTGGTGCGGGAAGCTGTGAAGTTCCGTTAGAAGGTAGTTTTGTAAAAGTATTTGACAGGAGAAATCAACAATTCATAAGCTCCTATGGAAGCAATCCAAATGGTATTCAATTTCCAACAATATTTGAATCTGCAATAGGACGGGTATCAGCATGTACTACTAATTCCTCAGGTACGTGTATTGCTCCAGAACTAGAAAAAGGGACATTACTTGTAATAATTAAGTATTATGATATCACAACTAATAAAACAGTTTATACTGGATTACCTAAAGGCCTTGAAGATTTTGTTGATACTGATAATGATGGAATTACTGATTTAGCTACTAAGAATTTCCAAATAATTAAAACAATAAACCAAGATGGATCTATGGATTATAAAGGAGGAGCTAAAACCATAATTATAGGATCTGCTCTTGAAGTAATCCATCCTTTATATGTTATTTGGGATGAAGAGCTCACAAATTATCCCTTCATTTTCACTTCCCAAGAAGAATGGACTGTTGATGTCTGTTTATATGTGCCAGAAGGATATCAAATTGTAGGTGATAATTGTACCCAAGAATTTGTTCAAAATCAGACTAAAGAGCTAATATTTACAGTGAGAGATATTGGAAGTCCAGAGCCAAATTTCATGGTAAATTTAAACACTAATCATGAAGGCAAGCAAAAAATCAATAGAATTGAAATACCTGGACAGAGAACCTGGACAATGGAATCAAGCAAACTTAAGTTAGCAAAGAAAGAAATTTTTATTATATCTTTAATAGCAGTTGTGGTTGTGGGAATGATCACCATTTTTGCCATTAGAATAAAAAGAAGGAAGCTTCAGAAGTCAGCTGTATAAGTTGACCTCTTTTTTCTTAAGCATATGGACACAGTATATCACACTCGGCTTGGGCGTAGTTATTCTGTTCGGTTACCAAAATCATAAATATTTTAAGAATTCTTCTCTACTAAGCTGAAGATCATGTTTAATTATTTTATTAAGAAGACCTCTATCTATGTCCTCACTTGGATGGTTAGGAACAACAGTAGTTCTTCCATCTGGATGTTCAAAGAACATATGACTGCCTTGCTGCCTTTTAAATTCAAACCCTAGTTTCTTAAGAACTTTAATAAACTCACTTGCGGTCATTAATGGCAGTTTAGCCATATTATACCTCTAATTGTTGAAGCCCTAAAAATTTTGATTTATTTAGCTTAGAATCTTTTTTAACACTTAAATAAAGAGATATTGCTTCTTTTGTTCTTTTAATTAATTCGTCGTATGTTTTTGCTTGAGTATGACATCCCGGAAGTTCAACTACATCAGAGATTATATAACCATCTTCTCCTTCTTCTATAATAACGTTATATTTATTTGTCATATGATAATGATGCTAATAATAACTTATATAGTTTTCGTTTAATGATTAAGTATCTTCTATACTTCCGATAATTTAATATATCTATAATATTTTAGTAAAATAAGATAAAATTCAAAGTTGATATCTTAACTTATACTAGGCTTGCTCGGCTTGGGCGTGTAATTCTCATATAGTAGTGACAAATAGTAAGTTTAATTCTAGTAGAGTATGTAAATTTTTGTTGGCATAAATACTCACTCTATAGTTTCAAAAAAATTTATTATAGAAGTAATTAATCAACTGGCTGTGGTCAAGAAGGCTCAGAAACAAAACTTCTTAAGTTCTAAATGGAGGGATTATTTTGTTGAGTTAATTATATCAATTCTCATAACAACCTTGTTTATGTCTCTAATGGGTACAAATGTAAAATGGGTAGCAGTTATTGCTATTATTCTCTTTATTTTCTATACTCCTGTAATGATAATATGGGAACTCTTTTTCGATGTAGGAGTGCCAACATTCCTATTATATCAAGGAACATGGATGTCATCCGTGTACCAACTGGTTTTTATTTTACTAATTTTTCTTCAAACATATTTGGTAGTTCATTTAATAGGATATTTCTGGAGGAAAAAGAAGAAATAGAGAAAATTCTGGGTTGAATAAATCACTTTGAACAATAAATATTACTCTCTTGTGTTAGAAAATGTAACTTTTTCTTGAGGATGTTTCATGAAATAAATTTCTCTTGATCCTATAATTAGTGCTGCTGTATCTATTAATTCTGGATGGCTGCTTAGTCTAGCTCGTTGAAATACTTGGGCATAATGCATATCGTTATCAACGACATGAAGAATTCTCGGATTTTCATCCATAGTTCCTCTTAAGGAATTCCTCTCTCGTATAAAATTTCCAGGAGCTTTTAAGTATGCTGATAGGGTTGCCAAAACTTCTCTTTCGAAAGGTTTGTAGTCACTGATATTATTTCCTCTGTATGGTATTGGTGTTGTTGCGTGAAAGAATTCTTGTGATTCTTCACCATTTACAGATTTTGAACCATATGCTAATACTGGTATTATTGAGGGGCTACGTCCTGCCTCAAAATCAGATGAGTAATTTGGGAAAACTCTAGTAATAACTGGCTCCAGCTCTTTGTGTATTCTTGGAAAAAGATATGAATAAACTATTCCTTTTTCATCTTCTGAAAAGACTGCGGGCGGTAGTATTCCTAATGCCCTTAATTGCATTTCACAGGCATGAATACTCCTCCCGAATATTTCTTCTAATGTTGATTTATTTTGCCTTAAATGGTCCAAGATCCCGTCCTCAGACATTCCGCTAAATTCATCGTATAATTGTTTTTTTTCAGTAGACCCCCACTCGCTTTCTATCTTTGATGACTGTGGTCCGACTTTAGGTATAGGATCAGGATAGTATTTTTTTATTTCTTTAGTGTCTTCAGGATTTACTTTAAGAACTTGCATGTATAAATTATTTAATATAGGATCTTCTGAAACTTCGGTTGGATTACTAAGATTAATACCTCTAGAGTTTACATAATCTAGGAAAGTATGCGATGAAAGTAAGGTATTCCTATTGTCTTGAGCAGCTTCTTCTCCTATAGCCTTGGAATCGAACCATGGTTCTATCCAACCCCCAACGATTCTTGGGGTCCACCACTCATTTCCTCTTACAATTTGACGGAAAATTTCTTCTGTAAGACCATGTTCTGATAATCTGATATCGTAAGCACCATATTTGATTAATTGCTCGATAAGTGAGGACTCAGTTGTTGAAGTTATTCCAAAAGCTTGTCCTAGAGTAGTTGCAGCCTCTGAGGATAAAGATCCACTGTAACTACTTTTTGTCAAATAACCACGTAATGCTTTTGATCTCGCAAAAGTTCCTCTATTCTCTTCCACTATTTCTGGATCAACTATCTCCTGAGTAAAATAAGCAGATTTCCAACGTCGGCCTGCACGCGCAGAACGATGGATTATATTATGAATAATAGTTTCTAGTATAGGTTCATTGTAATCATTTAGTTTTCCAGGTAATAACTTTATTCTTGCTGCTTTGTACTTTAATTCAAAGTATTTCCCTTGCCTTACTCCAAGGATTGAGAATAACGAAATAGAAATATTTCCAGATTGAATATCATCTAAAGATATAACTTCTTCTTGGGCTAAATATTCACGCAGGGAAGTTGGATTCTTTTCTGCCGTAGCTGCAACATCAACTTTTTCCCTCACTTGTAACCTTATTCTTGTACTACTACTTATAAATTCTCGCCAAAACTTAGGTCCAAGTGATTCAACTATCTGATCTTCAGAGGCTCCTTCCTGCAAGATTTGCTCTAACATCATAATTTAGTTAAATCCAAAATACTTATAAACCTTTTTTTCATAACACTTTTTGTGAAAAATGATAACGGGATTAGAAGCATTAAAAGATATGGAATATCCAGGTAGATTCATAATGGCGGGGAGAGGGAACACTACTAATATAATAGCAGTATATGGCATAACTGGAAGAAGCGCTTCAAGCAAAGCACGAAAGATAGTATTAAAAGAAGAAAAAAGAAAACAACTTCTTACTGTTGCACCAACTAATATGGAAGTCCTGAGAAGTGGCAATTTAGACTTGCTAATATATACTGCTTGTATCATTAACAATAATGGTATAACAGTAAGTAATGGGAAACAAACAGAACAAGTTTCAAGATGGTTAGGATCGAAGGATTCAATTCAAGCTCTTGCATTCGCACATAGATTTTGGGACTATGAGCTAGATTCACCAAATTTTACACCAAGAATTACAGCATGTATTAAAGACAATATTGCTGCTTTAGGTATAATTAAACGCCATAAAGACGGAAATTCAAAAAGAGTATATGTCGAGTTACCTTTGGTCTTAGACGAAGGATATTTTATTGCAACCTATAGTGGGCAAATACAAGATCCATTACCGCCCTTTCAAGGAGAGCCTTTAGCTCTAGATTTAGAAGGCATTACCACATCATCTGAAATAACAGGAAGAGCTTTTTATGACGCTTTAACACCAAAGGATCCAACAAAAGATTTTCGTGTCAGCATTGCTGCAGTTCACTATAACCTAAGATCTTCTCATGCGGATATCACGATAATAAATGCGGCAGACATGCAAAAAGGGATAATTAAAGGGATAGTAGAAACTTAATTATGTCACCTGTTGATGCATATCTTCTTTACCATATCTATTTAATAGTTTGATTATCAATTTATCAATATTTACGAAATCAATAGTCAATTTATTTCTCCGAAAACTTAGATTAAATTCGAACTTGGCCAATTCTTTTGATTATCTGAGCAACAACGTATAACTAACTCTTTATCAAAAATTTTAAAAAAGGGGAAATTTGATTAGACTTAATGAAAAAATCAGTATACACTATTAATTTCATTCTAAATTCTATAATGTCTATGATTATCTTATTTTCCACATTTGTTTCTGAATCATTTAGTCATGCTGGTGCATTGTTCAATCTAATTAGTTATTTTGGTTCATTGCTTATGGCAATTGTGAATCTTATATTTTTGATATATTACTTTTTTAGGAGATATGAACTGTCTTCAAAGATCTATGCCTTTATTGCATTCTTTGCCTATTTGTCTATTCTTTATTTACCTTATTTGACTTCTATCCCGATTGAAGGTGCTAGTTTTAAAGCAGTTGGAATAATTGCACAATTGCATTTATTGATTCTTATATTTGGTGCAATTTATTTTTTTAATTTCAGTTCTAAAGTGAGAAGGATTTTATTAATTGTACTCTTATCTGTAATTGTCTTTAATATTTCTATTCCTTTTATAAATAGAATCCAAAAAGTAGATTCTTGTGAAGAGTTTGTAGATGCATCTTCTAGGGATCAGTGTTATTGGGAAGTCAATTTTATGAATGGCGCATATGATCCTAAAATATGTCAAAAGCTCACTAATGAATCAAAGGAGCGGTGTTTCTTAATGGTTGGGAAGGAAAGAGTAGATTTAAGCCAATGTGAAAGCATATCTAATCAGGAAATCAAAGATGAGTGTATATTAGAAGTTGGAATAGGATTAATGCGAAAAGGTAACTCTGATATTGAATTGTGTGGTAAAATACAAACACAAGAATTCAAGGAAGATTGCATGAGATTGCTAAAACAGTAAAATCAATTATTAATTATGCAGCATTTGAGCATTTTACATTTAAATTATTAATTTCTTTAAGCGCATACCCAAAGTATATCACACTCGGCTTGGGCGCTCTTTTCTCAACTATATTTTTGAAGATAATTAATATTTTATATAAGTTAATCTTATTGCCAATATGCAAATTGGTATTTTAGGTTCTGGAGTTGTTGGACAGCAATTAGGAATTGGATTTATTAAATTGGGACATGAAGTAAAAATAGGAACAAGAGATTCTTCTAAATTAAATGATTGGTTGGAAACTGCCAAAGAAAAAGGAAGTGTTGGTAGTTTTGAAGAAACTGCAAAATTTGGAGAAGTGATAATTATTGCAACTTTGTGGAAAGGAACAGAAAATGCTATTGAATTAGCAGGTCTAGAAAACTTTACAAATAAAGTTGTTATTGATGTGAGCAATCCTTTAGATTTTAGTCAAGGAGCTCCTCCAAGATTTGTGGCTAGTGTTGGAAATTCTGGTGGGGAAATAATTCAGAGAATACTAGCTGACTCAAAAGTTGTAAAGGCATTTAATTTTGTTAGTGCCTATATTATGTGTAATCCAAAAAGAGAAGAAGGAATGCCTACTTTTTTTGTTGCAGGAGATGATGAAGAAGCAAAGAAATTAGTAATGAAATTTGCTAAAGATTTTGGATGGGAAGAAATTATAGACATAGGTAATATTGAGCAAGCTATTTGGCTTGAAAGTTTAGCTATGTTTTGGATTAACTATGGATTTAGGAATAATAATTGGGTACATGCGTTTAAACTATTAAAGAAGTAAATAATGCCTTAATTAATAGAAAATTATGTTTTTTGTTATTTTTGACATTAAAAATGAAATATAAGCGAAAGCTTTATAAATTTATGGTGTACAATTAATTATCTTTTACTATAAACTAATGATTAAAATGATTGTCCCTCGATCACATATACCTGCCTTAAATTTTAGCTTAACATTAATTATTCTAGAGTTATTTAAAAAACTTTAAAGAGTATTTTGTTAAGTTAACGGCCCGGTAGCGCAGCCTGGTTAGCGCACCTGCCTTTTAAACTAGGCAGAAAGCAGGTGGTCGCGGGTTCAAAATAAGCTTTTAGTAAAGGCTTAAGCAAAACTAAAAGCTATGAAAGTCCCGTCCGGGCCACCAATTTAAAAATGGATGAGATAAATATTCAAAAGCATATTTTGGTATCAGAGCACACTAAATTGAGTGATTCTGAGAAAAAGGAGTTACTTGAGAAATATAATGTATCTTTAGTGCAGCTTCCTAAAATTTTTAAGAATGATGCTGCTATAAAAAATTTAGATCTTAAAGTTGGTGATGTTGTAAAAATTAAAAGAAATTCTCCTACAGCTGGAGAGGAATTTTATTTTTATAGGTTGGTGATAGATGGCAAATAATTATAGGGGGGTTATAAATAATTACTTTAAAGAACATAGTTTTGTAGAGTCTAATATAAAATCTTATAATAATTTTATGGAAAAAGGGATGCAGAGAATTGTTAATGAAACTACTGAGATTATTCCTACTATAATACCTCAAGAAGTAGAGAATTTTAAAATTAAAATGGGGAAAATTTTATCTGAAAAGCCTCAAATTACAGAAGCAGATGGAAGCAAAAGAGATGTTTATCCTATGGAGGCTAGATTAAGAAATTTAACTTATGCTAGTCCTATTTTCTTAGAAGTTTCTGCTTTAATTGATGATATCCAAAGGGAATCTTTTACAACTGAGATTGGTAGAATTCCTGTAATGTTAAAATCTAAGTATTGTCATTTAGCTAATTTAAAAAGAGAAGAATTAATTGAAGTTGGGGAAGATCCAGAAGATTTTGGAGGTTATTTTATAATTAATGGTAATGAAAGAGTTTTAATTATTGTAGAAGATTTAGCTGCGAATAGGTTATTTGTTACAAGAAATTCAACAGGTCCAAGTAAATTTACTGGAAAGTTATTTTCTGAAAGAGGTTCATTTAGAATTCCTCATACTATAGAACAAATGAAGGATGGAATTATTTATTTATCATTTACAAGGTTTAAGAGAGTTCCAATTATTTCTGTTATTAAGGCATTAGGATTAAACAGAGATAAGGAAATTACTGACTTTATAACAAGTGATGCTAAACAATATGATGATATATTTATAAATTTAGTTGATAGTGTTGAGTTAAAAAATCAGGAAGACGCATTAGAATTCTTATCTAAGAAGATTGGAATACCTAATCAGGTTGAAGAAAAATATGAAAAAATTTATGAACAATTAGATAAGTATTTATTGCCACATTTAGGAATTACACAAAAAGAAAGGATAATTAAGGCTTATAATTTGTGTAAGATGATAAGGAAGTTCTTAATTGTAAGTAAAGAAGGAGTTGTTATAGATAAAGATCATTATATGAATAAAAGACTAAAATTAAGTGGTGATTTATTAGGTGAATTATTTAGAGTTAATTTAAGAGCTTTAATTCAAGATATGATATTTAACTTCCAGAGATTAGTTAAGAGGGGGAAATTCCAATCTATTAAAATAATAATTAGAGAAAAATTATTAACTTCAAGAATAAAAAGTGCAATGGCTACTGGAGTTTGGGTTGGTGGAAGAAAAGGAGTCAGTCAAAATATTGATAGAACAAATAATATGGCTACTATTTCAAACTTACAAAGAGTTGTTTCTTTATTAACAAGCAGCCAGGAAAATTTTGAAGCTAGAGCATTACATAGCACTCATTTTGGGAGATTATGTCCTATTGAAACTCCAGAAGGAACTCCTATAGGATTGAGAAAAAATCTTTCAATATTATGTAGTATAACTCAAGAAGAATACAATGAAGAAAAATTAAAGAAAATGTTAGAAGGATATGGATTAAAAGGAATTGCTTAATATGGTTGATGTTTACTTAGATGATGTTTTTATTGGAATTATTGAAAAGCCAAAGGAATTTGTTAAGACTTTAAGAGAGGAAAGAAGATTAGGAAAATTACCTTTCCATTTGAATGTTAATTATAACAAAATGTTTAATGAAATTAACATTGATTTATCTAAGGGAAGAGCAAGAAGACCTTTAATTGTTGTAGAGAATGGAATTCCTAGATTAAATGCTGAAAAATTAATGAAATTAAATAATGGAGAAATTTCTTGGAGAGAATTAGTTGATCAAGGAATTATTGAATATTTAGATGCTGGAGAAGAAGAAAATGCTTATGTTGCTTTATATGAAAGTGATTTAATTAAGGAACATACTCATCTAGAAATAAGTCCTATTACAATTCTAGGGATTGTTACTTCTTTAATACCATATTCAAATTTTGGAGGAAGTTCAAGATTAATTAGGGGAAGTAAAATTCAAAAACAATCATTAGGAATGTATGCAAGTAATTTCTTATATAGGATGGATACTGATACTTCTATTTTACATTATCCACAGATGCCTGTAGTAAATACATTTATGCATGACATTTATAATTATAAGACTCATCCAAGTGGTCAAAATGTTGTAATTGCAATGATTAGTTTTCAAGGTTACAATATGCAGGATGCCATAATATTCAATAAAGGAAGTATTGAAAGAGGTTTTGGAAGATCTAGTTATTTTAGACCTTATAATGCTGAGGAATTAAGATATAGTGGTGGATTAACTGATGAGGTTATAGTTCCAGATAAAGAAGTTAAAGGATATAAATCAGAAAAAGATTATAGATTACTTGAAAAAGATGGAATTGTTTATACAGGAGCTAGTGTGAAAGAAGATGATGTTGTTATTGGGAAGACAAGCCCACCAAGATTTTTAGGAGAATTAGAAGAATTTAGCATTGCTGCTAATATTAGAAGAGAAAGTTCTACTACAATAAAACAAGGAGAAGGTGGAAGGGTTGATAATATTATAATTACCGAAAATGAAGAGGGAAACAGATTAATACAAGTTAGAATAAGAGCTCAAAGAATTCCAGAATATGGAGATAAATTTGCTTCAAGACATGGGCAAAAAGGAGTTATTGGAGCTATAATTCCAGAAGAAGATGTTCCATTTACAGCAAGAGGTATAAGACCAGATATATTATTTAGCCCACATTCAATTCCAGGAAGAATGACAATTTCACATTTAATTGAAATATTAGCTGGAAAAGTTGGGAGTTTAAAGGGGGAACATATTGACGGAACAACATTTGATGCTGTGCCAGAAGAACAATTAAGAAAAGAATTAGCAAAATTAGGTTTTAGAGAAAATGGCACAGAAACAATGTATAATGCAATTACAGGAGAGCAGTTTAAGGCTAAAATTTATATTGGAAGTATTTATTATTTGAAATTAAAACATATGGTCGCTAATAAATTGCATGCAAGAGCATCTGGAAGAATCCAATTATTAACTAGACAGCCAATTGAAGGAAGATCAAAAGGTGGAGGATTAAGAATTGGAGAGATGGAGAAAGATTGTTTTGTTGCACATGGTGCTTCATTATTATTAAAGGAAAGATTTGATTCTGATAAAACAACATTGTATGTTTGTGAAAGCTGTGGTATGTTTGCAGTTTATGAAAGTTATAAGAATAGGAAATATTGTAGTAGATGTGGAAGTGGAGTTGAAATAAATGCTATTGAAGTAAGTTATGCATTTAAGTTATTACTTGACGAGTTAAAATCAATGCTAATTTACCCAAGATTGGAGTTGAAGAATAAATATTAAAATGGCAGAAGAGTATATTTCCAAAAAAATAAGTTCTATAATATTTGGTGTATTTAGTCCTAGAAATATTAAAAAGATGGCTGCTGTTAAAATTGTGACTCCTGAATTATATGATAAAGAAGGGTATCCTGTAGACGGTGGATTAATGGATGTAAGATTGGGAGTAATAGATCCTGGATTAAGGTGTAAGACATGTGGTGGAAAATTAAAAGAATGTATAGGACACTTTGGATATATAGACTTAGCAAGGCCAGTTATTCATATAAAATATATTAATGTAATATCAAAAATTTTAAAAAGTATATGTAAAGATTGTGGAAAAATATTATCCCAAGATATTCAAAAAATTAGTGGTGAAGATATAGAAGATGAAGGTGATGAAGAAATTAAAGCACTTTCTAAAGAAACTAAAAAAGGAGTTATAACTCGTGTGAAATCATTAAAAACTTGTCCTTATTGCCAAGCTAAACAAGGAGATATTGCTTTAGAAAAACCTTCTACTTTTATGGAGGGAGATAGAAGATTAAGTCCTATTGAAATTAGAAGTAGATTTGAAAAGATGAGCGATGAAGATGTAAGTTTTCTAGGATTAAATCCAGAATATGCAAGACCTGAGTGGATGGTTATTACTATATTACCAATTCCTCCAGTTACAATAAGACCTTCTATAACATTAGAATCTGGAGAAAGAAGTGAAGACGATTTAACTCATAAATTAGGAGATATTGTAAGAATTAATCAAAGATTATTTGAGAATATTAATGCTGGTGCACCTCAAATTATTATTGAAGATTTATGGGATTTACTACAATATCACGTTACAACGTTTTTTGATAATGGATTATCTCAAGTTCCGCCAGCAAGACATAGAAGTGGACAACCATTAAAAACATTAACTGAGAGAATAAAAAGCAAAGAAGGAAGAATTAGACATAATTTAGCTGGAAAAAGAGTAAATTATGCTGCTAGAACTGTAATTAGCCCAGATCCTATGATTAAGTTTAATGAGGTTGGAGTTCCATTAATTATTGCAATGGAATTAACTTTCCCAGAGAGAGTTACTGAGTGGAATATTAAAAAAATGAAGGAATATATTAAGAAAGGACCAACAAATTATCCTGGAAGTAATTATGTTATTAGACCTGATGGAAAAAAGAAAAAAATTACTGATGAAACTAAAGAACAATTGTTAGAGGAGTTACAACCTGGATATAAGGTTGAGAGACATTTAATGGACGGAGATATTGCGATATTTAACAGACAACCAAGTTTACATAGAATGTCAATTATGTGTCATAAAGTGAAAATATTACCTGGTAGATCATTTAGATTAAACCCAGGAACTTGTACTCCTTATAATGCTGATTTTGATGGCGATGAAATGAATTTACATATACCTCAAAATGAGGAAGCAAGAGCAGAAGCTGAAACTTTAATGTTAGTTCAAAGTCACATTATAACTCCTAAAAATGGAGTAAATATTATGGGGTGCATTGATGATAGTATTGTTGGTAATTTTGTCTTGACTAAGAAATTGGAATTGCCTAAAGAAGAAGCAGTTAGTTTATTATTAGCTATAGGGGTAGATAATCCAAGTAAATTTAAAGATTTTAAAGATACTGTTTCAGGAAGGCAAGTCTTTAGTGCTATACTCCCAGATGATTTTGATTTTATTGGGGTTGCTAGAGATGAAACTCCTGTAATTGTTAAGAATGGACAATTAATTTCTGGACATATTGATAAGGCAAGTATTGGTGAAGAAAATGGGGCTTTAATTAGATCTTTATATGCAAATTATAATGAAAATATTGGTATAGATATATTAAATAAATTATTTAGATTAGGAATAGAAGTATTATTTAGAAATGGATTTTCTACAGCAATTTCTGATACAGATTTACCTGAAAGAACAAGAAATAAAATTGAGCAATTAAAACAAGAAGCAGAATTAGGGGTTGATAAGTTAATCTCTGATTTTAGAAGCGGAAAATTAGAAGCTAATCCTGGATTTTCTGAGAAAGATACATTAGAAGCAGAAATTGTTAGGGTATTAAACAGAGTTAGAAATGCAATTGGTAATGAAGTTTTGGGAATTGCTGATGAGAATAATCCTACTATTGTAATGTCAAGTTCTGGAGCTAAAGGGAATATATTAAATTTAGCTCAGATGGCTGCTTGTGTTGGACAGCAAGCGTTAAGAGGAAGAAGAATTAGTAAAGGTTATCATGATAGAACAATTTCTATGTTTGAACCTGGGAATTTAAGTCCTAAGGCGCATGGATTTATTAGAAATGGATTTAAAAGTGGATTAAATCCTTATGAATACTTTTTTGGAGCCATGACAGGAAGAGATTCTTTAATGGATGTTGCATTAAGAACTCCTAAATCTGGGTATTTGTATAGAAGATTAAGTAATGCTTTGCAAGATTTAAGAGTTGAATATGATAGTACTGTTAGAGACTCAAATAAAACAATCGTACAATTTATTTATGGAGAAGATGGAATTGATGTAAGTAAGAGTGAGGGTGGAAAAATTAATGTTAAGAAAATAGTTAAGGAAATAACAAGTAAATAATGGCAAAGAGTATTTATGATGAATATGTTGGATTAATACCTGATAAAATATTAGGAGATGTTAAAGAAGAATGTAAAGACAAAAGATTAGATAATACTAAAGTAAAGGCAATTCTAGATGGTGTAAAAAATGCTTATGAAAATGCAAAAATAAATCCTGGAGAAGCAATTGGAACTATTACTGCTGAGTCTTTTGGAGAACCTGGAACTCAGATGACATTAGATTATTTCCATTTTGCAGGAGTTGCAGAGATGAATGTTACTTTAGGTTTACCAAGATTAATTGAGCTATTTGATGCCAGGCAAAGTCCAACAACTCCAAGAATGGAGATTTATATTAAAAATAAATATAATAAGGATACGAAGAAAGTTAGACAAATTGCTACAAAGGTAAAAGAAAGCAAGTTAAAAGAAATTACATTAGAATTTAATATTAATTTAGCTAAAGTTAGCGTTGAAATAAAATTAGACACTAAGAAATTAAAAGAAGTTGGAACAAATTATGAGATAATTGCAAAGGCTATTGCTCAAGATTTTAAAGGAGTTCAGGTAGCTAAAGAAGGTGATACTATTATTATAAAACCTAAAGCTACTGAAAGTACGTTAAGAGAAGTTTATAGAATTAAAGAAAAGGTAAAAGATACTATAGTTTCTGGAATTAAGGGGATTACACATGTATTACCCATTAAGAGAGATAATGAATTTATAATAATTTGTGCAGGGACTAACTTATCTGAAGTTTTAAAATTAGAAGAAATAGATGACAAAAGAACAATTTCTAATGATATTATGGAAATACAAAAAGTTTTTGGAATAGAAGCTGGAAGACAAGCAATAATTATTGAATCTTTAAAAGTTATTGAGGGACAGGGATTAGATATTGATATTAGACATATAATGTTACTTGCTGATTGTATGACCTCTACTGGAAGGATTAGGGGAGTTTCTAGAGGTGGAATTAGTGGAGAAAAAGAAAGTGTTTTAGCTAGAGCAAGTTTTGAAACTCCAGTTAAACATTTGATTAATGCAAGTTTAATTGGGGAGAGAGATGAACTTAATAGTGTTATTGAAAATGTTATTATTAATCAACCTGTTCCTTTGGGAACTGGATTACCTAAATTAGTTGTAAAAATGGAGAAGAAAAAATGAGTTCTGCAGAAGTTAGAAAAATAGTTAAAGAGAAGAAGATATATTATGGAGCAGATATTACTATAAGAATGCTAAAGACAGGAAAAGTTGGAGAAGTATTTGTTGCTTCAAATTGTCCAGAAAGAATAAAAAAAGATTTAAGACATTTTTGTGGTATTGCAAATGTTAAGTTAAATGAATTAGAAGAAACTAATGAGGAATTGGGCGGTCTATGTAAGAAACCTTTTTCTGTGAGTGTGTTGTGTTACTAATATGAAGTTAAATAATGAAAGTATAAAACTAATAAATCTTTTTGAGGTGTTGACTGGAGCTAGAGTTAAAGATTGTTATATGAACAATGATAAAGTTATGTTTATAGTGGAACATGGTGATATAAGAAAAGTTGTTAGTAATAATGGAAGTAAAATTAAAAAACTTGAGGCGATGATAAAGAAAAAAGTTAAGATTGTTGAGTATTCTGATAATATAGTAGAGTTCTTAAAAAGTTATGTAAGCCCAATTAAGGCATTAAGTATAGAAGTAAATAATGAAATTGTTGAGATTAAAGTAGAAGACATGAGAGAAAGAGGAATTTTAATTGGAAGGGATAGAAAAAATTTAGATAGTTTAAAGAATATTACAAAGAAATATTTTAATGTGGAAAACATTAAAGTGATATAAATCTATTTTTATAGTTATATAGAAATTCTTATAAGTTTATTATAATTCTTATGATAATGCCTCATATTCATGATAAGATAGATTTTACTGTTGAAGTTTATATTGTTTATAGAAATAGAGTTCTATTAAGAAAGCATGATAAATACAAAATTTGGTTAAGTATAGGGGGTCATATAGAATTAGATGAAGATCCTTTAGAAGCAGCTGTTAGAGAAGTAAAAGAAGAAGTAGGATTAGATATTAAAATTATTGATGATCTGCTTAAATTTAGAAAACATGATGTAAATTATAAAGAATTAATACCTCCTAAGTTTATGAATAGACATAGAATCAATGAAAATCATGAACATATATCATTAGTGTATTTTGCCACAACAAATTCTGATAAGTTAATGCTAAGTATTACTGAGAAAAGTGAAGAATGTAAATGGTTTAGTATTGATGAACTTGATGATTCTAGTTATGGCATAAATGATAATGTTAGATTTTATGCTAAACAAGCTTTAGAAGAATTAATTAATCGATAAATTTTTAAATATATACTTTATTATATAAATCATGAAATTTGCCAAAGACTTATTTGATAGTGTAAGACATTCTGGCAGTTAATAATCTTAGATATTTCTAGAATAAATTTTATTTATAATATTAAAATGACTTATGTTAAAGATTTTAAATGGGAAAAAGGATTAAATGTTAAAGATCTAGTTAATCAATATAATAACTTAGGCTTTCAAAGCATTGAATTAGCTAGAGCAACAGAAACTATTATAAAAATGAAGAAGGCTTCTGCAAAGGTATTTTTTACCTTTACTTCTAATATGGTTACTTCTGGATTAAGAGGATTTTTTGCTCAATTAATTAAGTTGGGAATTCCTGATATAATTGTAACTACAGTCGGAGGTTTAGAAGAAGATATTATGAAGGCTTATGGAGAAAAATTTGTTATTGGTGACTTTAGAAGTGATGATGTTGCTTTATATGAGAAAGGAGTTAATAGAGTGGGAAATTTATACATAACTAATGAGAGCTATTGTAATTTTGAAAATATTATGTTACCAATTTTAAGCAAATTGTATCAAAAGAAGAAAAGATGGGCTGTTTCTGAAATGTTAAAAGAAATAGGATTTATGTTAAATGATGAAGATTCGATTTTATATCAAGCAGCAAAGAATAATGTTGATATTTATTGTCCTGCTATTACTGATGGGGCTTTTGGATTTCATCTGTTTATGTTTCAGCAAGATCATGATGATTTTATTGTAGATGTTGTTAAAGACTTTAAGAATATTTTATTAAGTACAAGTCAAGATGACATTAAAGGCTTAATTTCTTTAGGTGGGAGTATTTCTAAGCATCATGCTATTTTTGCTTGTTTATTAAATGGTGGATTAGATTATGCTGTGTATATGACTACTGCGCATGAAAAAAGTGGAAGTATGAGCGGAGCAACTACAAACGAAGCTAAATCTTGGGGTAAAGTTAAAGATGATAGCGACGCTGTAACTGTAATTGGGGATGCGACAATTACTTTTACTTTGGCAATGATAAGTGCTTTAGAAAAATTAAATGAAGAAGGATTATTAAAAAATGGTTGAGTCTGCTAAATTTATTCTAAGTAAAAAAAAATTAATGGACCAGTATAATATAATAAAAAATTTATGTGATATTGTTTCTTATAGTGCTAAAACAAATTATGAAGTTGCTCAAGTCTTAGAAGATTTAACAGATTGTATGTTTAGTATGCATACTGGAGAAAGTTTAAGTAAGGTTAAGGATAAAAATAGAATTTGGTTTTTTGCACAGGCATGGAATTTTTTAGAGTTAAAAGAGTTATTTGAATTAGGAATAAGGAATTTCGTTGTTGATAATGAAAATGACTTAAATACATTAATTGATTTTATTAAAGATAAAGATATTAAAATAAACTTATTATTAAGAATGAGGTTAAAGGAAAATACAATTCATACAGGAAAGTATTTTGTATTTGGAATGTTTTCATATCAAATAAGTAAGTTGATTCCTGAACTCAGAAAAAATAAAAATATAGAAAAATTAGGCATTCATTTCCATAGAAAAACTCAAAATGTAAGTGAATGGAATTTAAAATTTGAATTAGAAAATGTATTAACTGATGAAACTTTAAATGATATTGATTTGTTAAATATAGGTGGAGGAATTCCTATAAAATACAAAAATTTTAGAGCCGATGTATTAAATTCTATATACAAAGAAATTAAGGGACTTAGAGAATTCTTAGATAAGTATAATATTAAATTAATAATTGAACCTGGAAGATTTATTTCAGGACCATGTATAAAATTGTTGGCTAGTATAAAAAACATTTATAATAATAACATTATTGTTAATTGTAGTGTTTATAACTCTGCTATTGATATATTTGCTACACATTATAGATTAGAAATTGAAAATGAACTTGAAGATGGAGAAGGGGAAGCTTATACTATCAAAGGCCAAACTCCTTGTTCTATGGATATTTTTAGATACAAAGTTTATTTAAATAAACCTAAAATTAGTGATAAAATAGTGTTTTTAAATGCTGGAGCTTATAATTTCTCTTCTGATTTTTGCAATTTAAATAAATTAAAGACTAAAATTGTGGATTAAAATATCAAAATGTTTATAAAACTAAGTTTCAGCTATTTATAATATGCAACAAGTACATAGAGATAAGGAACTAGAAGTTAGTGAAGTTAAAAAATTGACTGAAGATTCTTATGCAGTTAGATTTAAATTGAATAATTTTGATTTTAATTATTTTCCTGGACAATTTGTAATGCTAAAATTTGATCCCTTAATTGAAAATGGAGAATTTAAAGTTTTAAATGATCTTCCTAAAACACAAAGTAGAGCTTATTCAATGTCTTCATCTCCATTAAATAAAGATTTCTTAGAAATAACATCAAAAAGAACTCCTGATGGATTTATTTCTGATTATATGGCTAGGGTTTTAGGACCCGGACATATTGTTAAAGTAAGTGGGCCTTATGGAAAATTTGTTTTTGATGAAAATAGTAATGAAGATATTTTCTTAATTGGGGCTGGAAGCGGAATTTCTCCATTGATGTCTATGCTTAGATATATAATAGAAAAGAATTTTAATAAAAATGTAACAATGCTTTTTAGTAATAAGAGATTTAGCGATGTAATATGGTATGACGAATTAATGGAAATTCAAGACAAATATAAAACTTTTAAATGCTATTTTACATTAACACAAAAAGATCATGAATCATGGGATGGATTTGAAGGTAGAATTAATTCAAATTTAATAAAGAATTGCAATGTAGACTTAATGAAACAAATATTTTATATTTGTGGTCCCCCATTAATGGTAGATACAACTGTTAAGGATTTAAAAGAATTAGGTGTTGATGAGTCTAAAATTAAAATTGAAAAGTATGAATAATTGTTTATATATTATAAACAAAAAACTTTTAAATGCTTAAATTGGACTACTTTTAACAAAAGGAGGTTAAGATGACTGAGGATTTATTGGAGTTCTATGGAATTGAGTGTGTCCACTGCAAAGAAATGGATCCTCTAATTAAGAAGCTAGAACAAGAAGAGGGTATTAAAATTACAAGAATTGAGGTATGGCATAATGCAGAAAATGCACAGTTATTATCAAGACTAGATAAAATTGGTTGTGGTGGCGTTCCATTTTGTTTTAACAAAAAAACTGGAAAGGCTTTATGTGGAAGTACTGATTGGGAAACTTTTAAGAAATGGGCTATGGGTAAATAAAGAGGTGTCTAAGATTCAAATTCAACATAAAAAACCAAGTTGGTTAAAAATTAAATTAGAGAAAAAAGATAATTTTAGTGATGTTAAAGATATACTTAAAGAAAATAATTTAGTTACTGTTTGTGAAGAAGCTCATTGTCCTAATATTAGTGAATGTTGGAATTCTGGAACTGCAACTTTTATGATAATGGGAAACTCTTGTACAAGAGCATGTAAATTTTGTGCTGTTAAAACTGCTTTTCCTGGAAAACCTTTAGATAAAGAGGAACCAAAAAAAATTGCTAATGTTCTTAAAAAATGGAATTTAGATTATGTTGTGATTACATCTGTAGATAGAGACGATTTAAAAGATCAAGGAAGTAATCATTTTTCTGATTGTATTAGAGAAGTAAGAAAAGAAAATCCTTCTATTTTAATTGAAGTATTAATTCCTGATTTTAAAGGGCAAAAAGAGTTAATTAAAAATGTAATTGATGTTAAACCAAATGTAATAGGTCATAATATTGAAACTGTGGAAAGATTACAAAAATTTGTTAGAGATCCAAGAGCTAATTATAATCAAAGTTTAGGGATTTTAAAATATGTGAAAGAAGTTGATGATGAAATTTATACGAAAAGTTCAATTATGCTAGGACTAGGTGAAACTGAAGAAGAAGTTACTAAAGCTATGAAAGATTTAAGAGAAATTAATGTTGATTTCTTAACTTTAGGACAATATTTAAGACCTTCATTAAAACATATTGAAGTAAAAGAATATGTGAGTCCTGACAAATTTAATTTTTATAAAAAAATTGGAGAAGAACTTGGATTTTTATATGTTGCAAGTGGTCCTTTTGTAAGATCAAGTTATAAAGCAGGAGAATTTTTTATTAAAAGTTTAATTCAAAATGGTTAAAACTACAATAGCTAAATTTAGTGTAGACTATTTACAAATTCTTAATGAAAAAGGTACTTTAGATAAGAAATTAATGCCTAATTTAACTAAAAGTCAAATTATTTGGATGTATGAAAATATGATATTAACTAGAGTAGTAGATGAAAAAATGCTAAGTATGCAAAGACAAGGAAGAATAGGAACTTTTGCACCTGTTAAAGGTCAGGAAGCTTGTCAAATTGGTATTATTGCTGCTTTAGATAAAAAAGACATGATATTTCCAGCTTTTAGAGAAACTGCTGCTCATATTGCATTTGGATTACCTCCAGAAAACTTATTTATTTATTATGCTGGAGATGAAAGAGGAAGTAAAACAGATAAGAATTTTTTTCCAATAGCTATTCCTGTTGCCACTCAATTATTGCATGCTGTAGGATATGCATGGGGTGCTAAAATTAAGAAAGATAATGTTGCTGTTGTTGTATTTTTTGGGGATGGTGCTACATCAGAAGGAGATTTTCATGAAGCTATGAATTTTGCTGGTGTTTTTAAATTGCCAGTTTTATTTGTTTGTCAGAATAATCAATATGCAATTTCAGTTCCAAGAAAATTACAAAGTGCTTCTGAAACTTTAGCACAAAAAGCAATAGCTTATGGTTTTGATGGAATTCAAGTAGATGGAAATGATGTTTTTAGTGTTTATAAAGCTGCTAATGATGCAATTTTAAATATTAAAAAAGGAAAAGGACCCTGTTTTATTGAATGTATTACATATAGATTAGGAGATCATACAACTTCTGATGATGCTTCTAAATATAGAAGTCAAAAAGAATTACAAGAATGGATGAAAAAAGATCCAATTTTAAGGCTAAGAGATTTTATTATGAAAAATAAATACTTAAGTAGATTAGATGAAGAAAAGTTACAAGATAAAGTAAAACTACAAGTTGAAGATGTTGTGAAAAAAGCAGAGAGTATTGAAGCACCTAATGTTGAAGATATTTTTAAATATACATTTAAAGAAATGCCTTGGAATTTAAAAGAACAATTAGATGATTTGAGGGAAAGCATGAAAGATGGCTAATAAGATGCAAAAAAATAAATCGGAATATAAAATATTAATCTTAGCTATATTATTAATTATTGTTTTGTTTTTGGGGTTTTCATTTAATGATAAAGAAATTAAGAAAAGTCCTAATTTTTCTATTGAAGACAAAACATCTCAGATCAATAATGCTCTACTTGAAAATGGGGGAAATTTTGAAGTGAGATTAGATGTTCCCAATTATTTAGATAAATCATTAGCATACCCACAAAAGTTTTTTTCTGGAAGAAAAATAAGAATAATAAACGGAATAAATAATCTGAAAATTGCTCCCGATGTAATCACCTTTGTAGAACGAGATATCAACACTAGGACTGCAATTTCTTCTTATGAAATTAATGGTGTCAAAAAAACTGTTGATGGCTTCACTATTGAGATTCCAAGAAATACTAAAACTGGTTTCTATACGCTGGAATTTCAGGAAAGTAACAAAATAGTAACTATTCCAATAACGATATTTGGAATTGAACAAGATGAAGTATTTGTGGACATTCCTAACACCCCTTTAGAACTTAATTTAGGAGTTTCTAAATTCCTAGGTTGTAATTGCTATTGGGAATCAGTTCTTGCCATAAACCCCCTTAATGAGAACTTTGGGTATGTTGTAGGTTCTGGTAGTACACTAGCTCAAACAATTGACGGATGGAACACTTGGAATAGGTATATAATAAATGATATAACCAATCCTTTACTTAGAGAATATCTTGTAGATCCCAAAACTGTGTTTGATAGTAGCAATCGATTAATTCTAGCTTCTTTGTTTTGGGGTAATCAACCAGTGCATATTATTGGTGGTTTATATAATGACATTTCCCAAAACGTTGGACCACCGCATCTGATACAAACAATATTACAATATGAAGCCCAAAATCTACCCGATTACCATATTTTATTTGATTATCCGAAAATTGCTATTGATAATTATCCTAGCTCTCCTTATTTCAATTCTAAATATATTTTTGCGAATAGTGTATTCTTTGAAGATACACAGACTTGGGCAACTGGTTTATTCATTATGAGAGATGGACAAATTACCAAACATAAAACAACTGAACTTGGGAATGGCGATTTTGTTCAACCGCCAAATTCAGCTTTAGTAGGACCAAATGGAATAATTTTTGCTGGTAGAGTTGAACAACATGAAATTTTTGTTCACGTCTCTTTAGATGGTGGGCATAGTTTTGTCAAGAGAACTATCCAATCTAATCTAGGTCTAGAAATTTGTCCTGCCGCTAAAGTTTCTACCTCCAGTAACCGCGTGTGGTTTGTTTATACAGGTCCGGAACTGGCAGTTGACCATAATGGAAGAATTTATGCAGCATGGGCCGAATACAAGGAATGCATTACTGATCCTGATTTTGAGTACGAAAAATATGCAGTTGATTATGACGTCTACGTTAGTTTTTCTGATAATAATGGTATAACTTGGAACAATCCTACAAGAGTGAATGATGATTTCTCATATGGGCATCAAGTTTTTCCTTCTATTTTTGTGGATGAAGATAATATAGTCTATGTGACTTTCTTAGATCACAGAGATCGACAGGAGGAAGCTTTATATGATATTTACCTCACTCATTCAATAGATAGAGGTCAGAGTTTCTCACGCAATATTAGATTGAACGAAATTAGTGTACCAAACGTAGAGGGTGGTAGGGAGCCGGGTGATTACCTTGACATGATCCGCGTTGGTCAAAATAATATCTTTGTATTGTATCCATGCCTTGATAGAAGGTTTGCACCTCCGTACTATCATGCAAATGATGCATGCATTCGTAAATTGCCCAAGCCCTTGGAATATATACTACCAATGCCAACAAATCCTTCATTTGAAGTAGATTCTGGAATAGATTATTATCCTAATTGGAATGGTGATGACAGAATCGCTAATAATAATCTACCTGATGGATTTAGATCACTTATATTACAAGGAACGGGATCTGTTACCTTGGACGATCAGTTTTTCTACAACGGTTATAGGTCAATTAGTATAAACATTAATAATCCAGGAAGAGGAGCTTCATGGCAGGATATTCCCATAGATTATAATAAAAAATATATGGTAAGTGGCTATGTAAGAACTGCATGTTTTGATAATAATTGTTATGGGACTATATTAAGTGAATGTGCTGATGTAAATCATGCTACTATATGGGGTTATAATAATTGTAAATTAAATATTAACCCTGTGGATATAGATAGAAAATATGGGACTACACAATGGACAAGAATTCAGTTTGAAGTCCTGGCAGATAATCCAAATGCTAGATTTTTAAGGGTTCTATGTTATAATACACCTGGACCTTTGCCAGTAGGAAGTGGAATAGTATGGTGTGATTCATTTAATGTTATAGAAATACCAAGAGGACCTGTAGGAAGCCCATTATTTTTAAAGGCTAGAACTAGAGAATTCGGAGATCAATAAATGGCTAAACTTAATATTGTTGAAGCAATAAATCTTGCATTAAATCAAGAAATGACTAAAGATAAAGATGTAGTTATTCTTGGAGAAGATGTTGGAGTTGATGGAGGAGTTTTTAGAGTAACTGATGGTTTATTTAAGAAATTTCCAAATAGGGTTTTTGATACTCCTTTAGCTGAATCTGGAATTATAGGAGCTGCAATTGGAATGGCAATTTATGGCTTAAAACCTGTTGCAGAAGTTCAATTTTCAGGATTTATGTATCCTGGATTTGATCAATTAATAAGCCATGCTTCAAGAATTAGAACTAGAAGTAGAGGAAAGTATTCTTGTCCTATTGTTATAAGAACTCCTTGTGGAGGTGGAATTAGAGCATTAGAACATCATAGTGAAAGTACAGAGGCAATATTTATTCATACCCCTGGATTAAAAGTAGTAGAACCAAGTAATCCATATGATGCTAAAGGATTATTAATAAGCTCTATTAAAGATCCTGATCCTGTTATATTTTTTGAACCTATGAGAGTTTATAGAGCAATAAAACAAGAAGTACCAGAAGAAGAATATAATATTGAATTAGGAAAAGCAAATGTTGTTAAAGAAGGAAATGATTTAACTATTATAACTTGGGGGGCTATGGTTAGAGATGTTTTAAAGATAAATGAAGAAATTAAAAATAAATATGATATAGAAATAATTGATTTAAGAACTTTAAGTCCTTTTGATATTGATGCAATAATAACTTCTGTTAAAAAGACAGGAAGAGCTTTAGTTGTTCATGAAGCACCTAAAACTTTAGGATTAGGAGCAGAGATTGTTGCTCAAATTAATGAAAAAGCTTTATTAAGTTTAGAAGCACCTGTTTTTAGAGTAACTGGATTTGATACAATATTTCCATTAGCTAAATTAGAAAATTACTATTTACCAACAAATAGAATAAAAAGAGGAATTGAAAAAGTTATGAATTTTTGATCATTGGAAAGATGAGTAAAAATATGCAAAAAAATAAGTCGGAATATAGAATTTTAATCTTAGCTATATTTTTAATAGTTGTTTTGTTTTTGGTTTTTTCTGTCTCTGATACTTATAATAACAAGGAAATTAAGAAAAGTCCTCAAATTAAACAAGAGTTAAAATCAGAAAAACAAACTATAGAAGGAACTCTTGAAGTAATTCATGCAGATGATTTTGAAAATAAAAAAGCATATTACTATTATTACTTAAGAACTGATAATGGAGAAAAATATTCTATAAATAATTATAAAGATCAATTTGTAAATTTTCCTTCTGGTTCTAGAATTAGATTAAGTGCAATAATAAATTCAAATGAAAAAACTATTGAAAATCCTGAAAATATTGAATTCTTGCAACCGCCAGAACAACAAAATGTTATCGGTGAACAAAGAACTTTAGTGGTCATGGCACATTTTATCGATGATAATCAACAACCATGGGCTGTGCAATTTGTAAGGAACTTAATTTTTGATGATCCTGTTGGATCTGTAAATCAGTATTTTAAAGACGTTTCCGATATGAGAATTTCATTACAGGGAGATGTAGTCGGTTGGTATACATTACCCATAGCAACGACATGCCAATATTACAATATTCTCAATAGTGCCATAACTATTGTTTCTCAAGATCCAAACGTAGACCTCAATTCTTATGACCATATAATTGTTGCTGTTCCTGTTAATGGCGGTTGTTCTTGGGGCGGCGTGGCGTTCGGATTGCGCAGTTACCTGGGTTACCGATTTTATGCTTCATTGGTTAGAATAATGAATCAAGAGTTTGTGGGGCATGAATTTGGTCACAATTTGGGGGACATGGAAAATGGGGTTTTTTTGGTTCATGCCAATTCTTTGGAATGTGGTTCTGCCATACTTTTTGGCGATGATTGCCATGAAATTGCTTACGGCGATCCGTTTGACATTATGGGTACATCAGGGCCATTTTATATGAAATCCTATTTTAGAGATTTATTAGGATGGACAACTCAGACGCAGTTCCTTGATGTTAGTGAACCTGGAGCCTATATTCTGAGTAACTTAGATACGAATGCACCTGGTCTGAAAAGCCTTAGAATATTACGAGGACATGATTCGTACGTAAACGAACCTCTATGGTATTACATAAACTATCGTAACCCCGTAAGTTTTGATTTACCACTGAATGAACCTCCTTATTTTGGGGTTCGTAGTGGTATAATTGTTTATGCTTCTCTTTCTTGGCAGTATTTCAATCGCAATCTTCTGTTGGATATGACGCCACAATCTAATGTGCAAAATGCTGATTTTTTCGATTCTGCATTGACAATAGGTAATTCGTATACAGATGAAACAGCTCATATTACCATAACGCCAATTGAAATGGTAGAGGATTCGATGAAGTTGGAAATCTCATTTGGTCTTATTAGAGATTATTCTTTTGAAATAGACACAGGTGTAGATTTCTATCCTAACTGGAATCAAGAAGATAGTACAGCTAATAATAATAAACCAGACGGATTTGTAACAACTAGTAGTGGAATATTAGATAACGTTATTAAATATCAAGGAAGTCAGTCTTTAAAAATTCAAGTAACTAATAACAGAGGTTACAGTTATCAAGATATTCCAGTAGAATATAATAAAAGATATAGAGTAGGTGGATATGTAAAGACAGATTGTAGTGATAATAATTGTCATGGAACTATACTAAGTGAATGTGAAAAACAAGATCATACTCCAATATGGGATTATAATAATTGTAAATTAAATATTAATCCTATTAATATTAGAAGGTTATATGGTGATAATAACTGGACTTATATAGAATTTTATGTTGAAAATAATAGACAAGATGCTAAGTTTTTAAGAGTATTATGTTATAATACCCCGGGGCCTAATCCAGTAGGAAGTGGAGTAATATGGTGTGATTCATTTAATGTTATAGAATTACCTAGAGGTGGTGGCATAGGAAGTCCATTATTTTTAAAGAATATTGTACAAAGGATAGGAGATTAGTGAATAATGGTATTTGAATTTAAATTTCCGGATGTTGGAGAAGGCATTACAGAAGGAGAAATTGTTAAATGGTTTGTTAAAGAAGGAGAAAAAGTTAAACAAGACCAAGTTATAGGGGAGATTGAAACTGATAAAGCTATTGTTCAAATTCCGAGTCCTAAAGCAGGAGTTATTTTAAAGATTCATATTAAAGAAGGTGGAACTGTTAAAGTTGGAGAAACTTTAGTTACTATAGGAGAAGCTGGAGAAAAAGTTGAAGTAAAAAAAGAGGAAAAGTCCAAATCTGTTGGAGTAATGGGTATTTTGGAAGAAGCAAAAGAGGATATTGAAATTCCAGTTAAAAAAGAAAGTAAAATAGAAAAAGTAGAAAGGGTTTTAGCAACTCCTGGAGTTAGAAGTTTAGCTAAATCGTTAAATGTAAATTTAGCAGATATTAAAGGAAGTGGTTCTGATGGTAGAATAACTAAAGAAGATCTTGAAAAAGCTGCAAGACCTAATCAAGAAGTAACTAAAAATGAGGTTTCTGGTATTAAAGTTACAAAGAAATATGATATGTTTGGATATGTTGATAGAATCCAATTAAAAGGAATAAGAAAAGCAACTGCTAAATTAATGGATGAATCTCATATTAAAGCTGCTCATGTTATGCATTCTGATTTAGTTGATATTACTCATTTATATGAAATTAGAGAGAAAGAGAAAGTTAAGGCAACAAAGAAAAATATTAAATTAACTTATTTACCTTTTATAATTAAAGCTTTAATTGCTGCATTAAAAGAACATCCTTATTTAAATTCCAGTTTAGATGATAGTAATAATGAAATTATATTAAAAAAATATTATAATATTGGAGTTGCAGTTGATACAGAAGATGGTTTATTAGTTCCTGTAATTAAAGTAGCTGATTCAAAAAAGATTTTAGATTTAGCTAAAGAAATTGAAGAATTAGCTGAGAAAGCCAGAACTAGAAAAATTGATTTGATGGATTTAAGAGGCGGAACTTTTACAATTACAAATGTTGGAAGTATAGGAGGATTATATTTTGTACCAATAATCAATTATCCTGAAGCTGCAATTTTAGGATTAGGAAGGATTCATGATGCTCCATTAATTGTTAATGGTAAAATTGAAATTAGAAAAGTACTTCCAATATCAATTTCATTTGATCATAGGATTTTAGATGGAGCTGAAGCAGCAAGATTTGCAAATAAAATTAAAGAACTTCTAGAAGATCCTGATGAATTTATAGTAGAGTAAATTTAAATTTGACCTGGCCTTTGATAGCATGATCCTTTAAAAACTGTTCCTTGATCAATTGTCCACCAATCTTTAGTATATTTTGTTTCTACTAGTTCTTGAGCTACTTTTAATTCTAATTCAGTTAACTCTCCAATTTCAAATTGTTTTCCTTTTAAGAATGATTCTTTTAGAATTGAATAAATTTCTAATTCTGTTAAACTTATAAGTTGAGATAGAGATATTGTGCTACTTTCGATGTCGTCAGGAATTAATTTTCTCATTAAATCTTCATCATAATTTAATAAAAAAGTTCCATGTTGTAATATTACTTTTCTTCCATCAATAGGAGTTGGATTTTGAGCACTACCAGAAATTTTTTTATTATTTACTCTTATATCATTTAAAGAATATAGGGCCCCATCTATTCCCATTTTACTAAGTGCATCTAAAATGTGTTGACAAATATATCTATGAGACTCTTTAATCATCTGCCTTTTAGTAAAACCTGTGTAAGATTCTGGTATAATATAGCTATAGGTTAAATCTGTTGTATGATGATAAACAGCTCTACCTCCAGTTATTCTTCTAACTATATCTATTCCTAATTGTTTACATAAATTTAAATTTATATCATCAATTTTTTGTCTATAACCTAATGAAATACATCCAGGATCCCACTTATAAAATCTAATTGTAGGATCACTTTGATTATTTTCAACAGATTTTAAAATTGCTTCATCAATAGCCATATTTGTAAATCCATCATAGGTTTTAAGTTCAAGAAGGCGCCATTTCATGATATTAAGTTCTATATTTTTATATAAATATTTATTGCTTAAAAAATGTAACTAATTTTTTAGTAATTTTGGGATTTGAGATGGAATGTCTGCAACTTTAATCTTAAATTTCTTAAACGTTTCTACTTTTGTTTTAGCAGTTCCAGTATTACCCGAAACTATTGCACCTGCATGTCCCATTCTTTTACCTTCTGGGGCTGTTCTTCCAACAATATAAGAAACAACTTCTTTAGTCATTTTATTATGAATAAATTCTGCAGCTCTTTCTTCACTATCTCCTCCAATTTCTCCTATTAAAACAATTTTTTCTGTTTCTTTATCTTTTTCAAATAATTTTAAGACGTCAATAAAGTCAATACCAATTATAGGATCCCCTCCTATGCCTATTACAGTACTTTGTCCTAGTTTATTATATGATAAAATTTTAGAGATTTCATATGTTAATGAGCCTGATCTTGAAATTACACCAATAGGCCCTTTATCATTAAAGATATGGTTTGGCATTATACCTATTTTAATTTTTTGTTGGGAAACAATTCCAGGACAGTTTGGACCTATAACTTTTAGATTATATTTATTTGCTTTATTTAAAATTTCTATTGTGTCTTTTATTGGAACATTTTCAGTTATTATTATAATATTTAGATTATTATCTAGAGCTTCAAAAGCTGCTGATTTTAAACTAGGGGCTGGAACAAATAGTATTGACCAACTAGCTTTTTTTTCTTTTAAGAGTTCTTTTACAGTGTCGTACACAGGAACATTACAAACTAATTCTCCACCTTTTCCAGGTCTTACTCCTCCAACAATTTTAGTTCCATACTCAAGCATTTGTTTTGTATGAAAAGAGCCTTGGTTTCCAGTGATTCCTTGAACTATTATTTTTGTTTTTTCATCTACTAAAATTGACATTTATTTCACCAAATTAATAATTTTTTTTACACATGATTCCATAGAATCAAGCATTTCTATATTTTCTTTTTCTAATATTTTTTTAGCTTTATTTTCATTAGTGCCTATCATTGTAACTACAAATGGAATTTTTTTATTGTATTTTCTCTTAAACTTTACAATACCTTCTGCTATTTCATCACATCTTGTCATTCCTGCAAATACATTAATGAAGATTCCTTTAGGATTTTCTTCTAGAAGTATTTTAAGTCCTTCAAAGATTTCTTTCATACCTGCTCCAGCCCCAATATCAAGGAAATTTGCTGGTTTTCCACCATAATAATTTATTAAATCTAAAGTTGCCATGACTAAACCTGCTCCATTGCTTATGACTGCAATATTTCCATTTAACTGAACAAAACTAATTCCGGAATGAAATGCTTCTCTTTCTAGTCTAGATAATTGCATTTCTTTTTCTTTTATAAATTCTGGATGTCTAAATAAAGCATTATCGTCTAGTATTATTTTTGAATCTAAAGCAATTATCTTATTTTTAATAATAATAAGTGGATTAATTTCAACTAGGATAGCATCATAGTCAAGGATTATTTGGAATAATTTTTGAGTAATTTTAACTAATTCCTTTTTATATTTTGAATCATTGAAAATTTTAACTAATTCCTTTTTATTTGGTCTGAAAAAAGTAATTTTTTTTATTGACTTTGGTTCTTTAATAGATATTTCTTCAATATCAGCCCCACCTTTATCTGAATAAATTAAAATATAATTATTAGTTTTTCTTGATAAAGTTAGGCCTAAATAAATCTGTTCATTTAACTCAAATTTTTCTTCTATCAAGAATTCTTTTGCAATATATCCATCAAAGTTTTTATTTAGTAAAGATGAAGTTATACTCTTAATATTATTTTTATCTGCAAATTTTACAGCACCTAGTTTACCTCTTTTTCCTATTAAAATTTGTGCTTTTACAGTATATTCACTAGATTTTAAAGTATTTAATTTTTTATTTAAATCACTTAATTTTGAGATCACAAAACCTTTTGGTATGTTTATTCCATATTTTCTAAAAATTTCTTTTCCTTGGTATTCTTTAAGCCTCATTTTAAGAATTATTTATATATTACATAAATCTGGTGGGTTTTTAATTAATGCTTTTAATAATTTAATGCAATTAAGAATGTCTTTTCTATGGGCAATGCCAACACTTGTGTGTATGTTTCTTATTGCTACCCCAACAACTGTGGATGGAACTCCTCCTTTTGAAAGCGAGATATTAAATGCATCTGTTGTTCCTATATCACTTACTTCAAGTTGGATTGGAATTTTTAATTTCTTTGAGAGTTTAATGATATGTTCGTTTACACATTTATTTGCAATCATATCAGCATCTTTTATTGTTACAGTTGGACCAGAGCCTAGAAATTTTGATGAATCTGGAGATCTATCATCTGCATTTGTAACATCTACTGCTATAGCCCAATCAGGACTTATTTCATAGGCTGTAGTTTTTGCTCCATATAGGCCAACTTCTTCTTGGACTGTAAATACAAAATAAAGCTCATTTTTAATTTTCTTTAGTTCTTTAATTAATTCTACAAGAATAAAACAACCTATTCTATCATCTAATGCTTTTCCTTGAATATAATCTTCATTACCTAAATTTCCTGATTTTACTTCTATTGAAACATATGAACCTATAGTAATTCCTTTCTTTTCTAATTGTGATTTGGATAAGCCAGTATCTACATAGATATCATCTAAAGTTGGTTTTTCTATCATATCTAGGTCTGTGGATATTTTATCTGTTGTTAAAACTCCATGAATATGACTTCCTTTTTTGCCAACATGAACTCTTTGACCAATTAGTATAGTAGGATCAAAACCTCCTATAGGAGAACAATAAATTCTTCCAGAATTGTCTATTTTTTTTACCATTAGTCCTATTTCATCCATATGGGCTGCTAGCATTAAAACTGGTTGTGTGCCTTTTTTGTGAGCAGTTATACTTCCCATATTATCTATAGTAATTTCATCAACTTGGTTCTTAATTTGTTTAACAATTAGATCTCTTACTTCCTCTTCATTACCACTAACTCCATATGCATCAATAAATTTTTGAAGCAATGGTATTCCTTTAATAATTGACATTTTGTACCTCTTTTATTGAATGTTCAAGTATATTTAGACCTTTATCTGCTTGATTTTTAGTTATTATTAAAGGTGGGCATATTCTAATGACACTTGTACCTGCTGCTAATAATATTAATCCTTTATTAAAGCATTTGTTTAAAATTTTGTCTCTTTCCTTTTTTGCAAATTCTTTAGTTTTTCTGTTTTTAACAAATTCTACTCCTATCATTAAACCAATCCCTCTTACATCTCCTATAAGAATGTATTTTTCTTTCATTTCAATTAATCTTTTTTTTATATAATTTCCAATCTTTACTGCATTTTCTCCAATATTATGTTTTTTCATATATTCTAATGTTGCAATTCCTGAAGCACAAGCTACTAGGTTTCCTCCGAAAGTGTTTGCATGGGTTCCAGGACCCCAATCTTGAATTGATTTATTTGCTAATGTAATTCCTAAAGGAATTCCTCCTCCTACAGATTTACTTAAGCAAATTATATCTGGAGTAACATTAAAATTTTCAATAGCTAGAAATTTTCCAGTTCTAAAACAACCTGCTTGAACTTCATCATCACAAAGCAATGCATCATATTTATTACAAATTTCTCTTACCCCTTTTACAAATTCTTTTGGCGGAACTATATAACCACCTTCTCCTTGAATTGGTTCCATAAAAATTGCAGCTAGGTTATTTTTAACTGATTTTGCTGTTTTTTCTAGTTTATTTAGGCAATCATTTACACATTCTTGTTCATCATTTGATGGATGTCTATAAACATAAGCATAAGGAACATGTTTTACAGGAATAAATGGACCAAATCTATCTCTTTGGACTGGTTTTGATTTAGTCATTGATAAACTTCCCATTGTTCTTCCATGAAATGCATGCTCAAATGCTATAACCCATTTTTTGTTTGTATGCCACTTAGCCATTTTTAGAGCTGTTTCAACACTTTCTGTTCCTGAATTACTTAAAAAAGCTTGATTGAATTTTTTTGATACAAATTGTTTAACTGTTTCTACATATTTTACTGGAAGTTCTGCATAAAAATCAGGAAAAGCACAATGCAATCCATAATTTAATTGTTTTTTAATTGCATTAATTACTTCTTTATTTGTATGACCTATATTCATTACAGCTACAGAAGCACAAAAATCTAAGTATTTTTTATTATTAATATCATAAATATACATTCCTTTAGCTTTTTTATATACCAAGGGATATTCTCTAGTCATACAATTTGCTAAAGAAATTTTATCTCTTTTTAGAATGTTTTTTGTTTTTGTGCTTAAATTGAAATTATCAGCCATTTTTGCCTCTTTTTAGTAAATTATAACTTTTGGCTTATATTTAAATATTTGTTTTAAAATAATGTTCACTTAAATATCTAGAGCCAGTATCAGGAAAAACAGTTACTATATTTTTATATTTAGTTTTTAAACTTCTTGATGCTAATAAATTTGCTCCAGAACTAATTCCAACTAATAAGCCATGTTCTCTGGAAATTCTTTTAGTTTCATTAATTGCATCTTCGCTTTTAATTCTAATTACGTGATCTATTATTTTCTTATTGTCTTTGATTATTTTTGGTATAAAACCATCTCCTATACCTTCTATTTTATGTTTTTTACAAATACTTGATTTAGGAACTCCTCTTAATGGACCCATTCCAGATTCTGATATAATTGGACATTCATCAGGCTCTACTGCAAATAATTTTACTTTTGGGTATTTTTTCTTTAGTGCTTTTCCAACTCCAATTAAAGTTCCTCCTGTTCCTACACCTGCTACAAATGCGTCAATATTTTTAACTTGTTTTAGAATTTCTTGTCCTAATATTTTTTCATTTTCTTCAATATTTAACGGATTTGAAAATTGATTTGGCATATAACAGTCTTTTTCCTTTCCTAATTTTTTTGCAATATCTACTGCACATGTAACGCAGCCTTCTTTTACAAAATGAATTTTTGCTCCATAACTTTTTATGATTTCTTCTCTTTCTTCACTTAAGCCATGAGGCATTACTACAAGCATATTATATCCTTTAATTGCTGCTAACATTGAAAATGCAATTCCTGTATTTCCTGTTGTTGCTTCTACTATTGTGTAGCCTTTTTTTAATTTATTAGTTTTTTCAGCTTTTTCTATAATATATTTTGCTATTCTGTCTTTTATGGAACCGCTTGGATTAAGAAATTCTTGTTTTACATAAACTCCATCAATTTTTAATAAAGGAGTATTTCCAATTAAATCTAGAACATTATTGTAGATCATTTTACCTCTTTTTATAAATTTAATTTTTTTGTTATATTTAAATATTAGTATTGTTTTTATAATTTATGAAAAAAGGATCTGGGTTAAGAGATTGTTTAGGCATTCTAAAGAAAGATAAGGAATGGGAAGAAATAGATAAAGATCTTAAGAAAGGGTGGAAGCGTTGGAGTAAGCGCTTAAGATCTGAGTTGAAGATGGAGGAAAATGGAAAGTTGCCTAAATTTAAAGATCCAGTAAAAAAAATAGTGGGAATGATGCATCACTTAAAAGGTAAGTACACTTCTGTAGAATTACAACACGAAGCAACAAAGTTATGGGCAAAGAAAAAAAATTTATCAAGAATAAAAAGATTTTAAAAATATAAATGATTTAAAATTAATTTAGCTTTCTGTTACATTCATTGATCTATATTTACCACCTTTTTTATAGACTCTATTTCTTCTTTTCATTTTTTTATCTCTTTTAGACTTTCTATTTCCAGAAGAACTATAATATTCATCACTCATTTTTTAGCCTCCTCTGGGTGTTAAATTATAATTTATATTTATAAAGTTTGTTAAAATGAGTTGTGAAGTTTGGTTAGACTCCTAAATAGAAAGATTTATATATCTTTAATATATATCATTGATATATATAGAGATTGGAGACCTATAATGACGTTTACTTACAATGGGAAACCTTTACTTCCAACTAAAACAGCTTTAAATGAATTGAGTGAAATTGACATAAACTTGTATGAAATTCCAGAAATCTTGGAAAAAGGCTTTGAAGTTAGAAAAAGAGCCAAGAATATTATTGAGAGAGGCGTTCGAAGAGGAAACAAAATAATAAATATTGTAGTAGTAGACCTGGGGATTACTATAAATTAATTCATGTTGGCAAATTTACTTTAAGTAAAAAATTTAAAAAGTTAATGAGGGATAAAGATGGAATTTGAAAATCTAAAGTTGAAATGTGAATGTGGTGGAAAGATGGAGAAAATAACTACTCAATGGAAAGGTATAGAAGTAAGAGGGTGGAGATGCAGTAAGTGTAATGAAGAGGTTATAAACCCGGCAGATGCACAAAAAGCATTGGAAATAGAAAGAGCAAGAAAGAAAAATCTTCTTACTGTAAAACTAAGGAAAGTTGGAAAAAGCAACGTTGTTACAGTGCCACAGCCAATAATAGAAGCTGAGAATTTAAAAGAAGGACAAAAATTAGAGTGGAAAATAGAATCTGGTAAATTAATATTAAGTCAGTAATTAGATAAGAATGATTATTTTTTATCTTTCTTATTGGTATTAATTTTCTAGCTAAACTTTTAGCTATAGTAGTTTTGCCTATGCCTAAAGAACCTCTAATTATAATTACATATGACATTTTATTTTTCTGCTAAAATTATGAATCTTTTACTTGCATAACTTAAGCTACCTTCTTTTTCAATTTTTTTATGTAATTTTTTAAGTATAGTTAAATGTTTGTCAACGCTAAAATCATCAACAATCCAAGGAATTGCTTTAAGAAAATAAACTATAGCACCAACGTCTTTGAAAGTTACTTTACCTGTCCATTCATGTGCTTTTGTAATTTTGAATTCTGCATCAATAATATATTTTCTTACATTTTTAAGTGTATTTTTTTGCCATTTAGGTTTGGAATTAAATTCTTTCATTAAGTCTTTTAAATTCCTACCATCAACCTGCTGAGTTAAAAAAATTCCTCCTGTAGATAATATTCTATAAATTTCTTTTGCACTATATTCATTTAAACCCCCATGCCTGTTTAGTATTAAATCAAATTCTTCATTTTTGAAAGGCAATTCTTTAGTTTCTTTTGCAAAAATTACTTTGACTCCAAATTTACCTAAATTCTTTTTAGCAACTTTAACATTTGGTTTGTATCCTTCAATAGCCACTATTTGTTGTGGCTTATAATCATTTATAATTTTAGAAAAAATTTCACCCCCACCAGTTGCCATATCTAATACAGAAGTAGATTTCATAACTAAATTCTGAGCTAAACCAAGATAACCTGCTTTTAATTTTTCTTCTTCCCATCTTCCTTTAAGATAGGAGAAATCCCATCCTTCAAAAAAGGCTTTTTCATCTTTTTTCCATTGCTGAATTAATTTCTTTTCATCCATTTTTTATTATTTTGAGAATTTTTCTTGCAGTCTTTTCTGGATTGCTATAAGAATTGTCTATTCTTACAGAATTTTTAATATTACATTCCCCCCATTGTTTGTTGTATTCTAATGCTTTTTTTATATTCTTGAATCCACTATCTCTTGGATTAGAAACCCTTTTTACAAGTTCATTTTCTTCAACTGTGAGAATTATTAAGATAATTTTAGTCCTTGAAAATATTTTCATAAGATCTATAACTTTATCATATTTTAAATCTTCAATCATTATATTAATGTGTTTGTTTTTTAAGTAGTTTTTAATTATAAAGACAAGATTTTGAAAAGCCATTAATTCTTCTTTACTATTTGCATTTTTCCAATCTTTATCTAAGTGAAATTGTCTTAGAATACCAAAATCTATGCGAGGTCTAGTTAACTTTTTTGATATTAAATTTAGAACTGTAGTTTTTCCACTTCCTGGTGCTCCAGCAATAATTATAATATCATAAGCCATATTGAATGTCTAACTTTTAATTTATTTTTTCTTTAATTTAATTTGATCAATCTGCGCTTTTTGTAATTTACCTGAATAATCTACATAAATTGTTTTCTCTTCACTGAATTCATCTATTCCAGTCCATCCTGCTTCTCTAGTACCATTTCCTGTTTCTTTAACTCCACCGAATGGAAGATGAACTTCTGCACCAATAGTTGATGAATTAATATAAGTAATTCCTGTTTCTATATCTTTTATTGCGTTAAAAGCATTTGAAATATTATTTGTATAAATTGAGCTGCTTAAACCATAAGAAACTGAATTACATACCTTAATTGCTTCATTTAAATTTTTTATAGAAATTAAACATACTGTTGGACCGAAAATTTCTTCTTGAGCTATTTTCATATTTGGCTTAACATCTGTAAATATAGTTGGTTGATAGAAATATCCTTTTGAATTCCCTAAATTCCCCCCAATTAGTAATTTAGCTTTTTCTTTTTTTCCAATTTCTGTATAAGAATGAACTTTTTTTAAAGCACTTTCATTTATTAAAGGGCCTATATCTGTATTTTTTTCTAATCCATTTCCTAATTTTAATTTTGAAGTTCTTTCTATAAACATTTTTTCAAATTGTTTTTTTACTTTTTCATGAATTATTACTCTTGAAGCTGCTGTACATCTTTGACCTGTAGTTCCAAAAGCACCCCAAATAACTCCTTTTAATGCTAAATCTAAATCTGCATCATCCATTATTATTATTGCATTTTTTCCACCTAATTCTAATCCTATTTTTTTAATTCCAGCATTTTTTAGAACAAATTCTCCTGTAGCTCTTGAACCTGTGAAAGAAATTGCTCTAATTTTTGGATGTTTAATTATTGTTGTTCCTACTGTATCTGCTGGGCCTGTAATTAAATTTACAACTCCATTTGGAATTCCTGCTTCTTCTAGAATTTTTATTAATTCTATTGAACATAAAGGAGTGTCTGAAGATGGTTTAAAAATAACTGTATTTCCACAAATTAAAGAAGGAGCTAATTTCCAGGCTGGAATGGCTGTTGGAAAGTTCCATGGTGTAATTAAACCAACTATTCCTATTGGAATTCTTGTTGTCATGCAGAATTTATTTCTTAATTCACTTGGGGTTGTTCTTCCAAATAATCTACGTCCTTCTCCACTAAAATATTCAAAAGTATCTATTGCCTCTTGAACATCTCCTTTAGCTTCTTTTATTACTTTTCCCATTTCTTGAGTAACTAGTTCTGCTAATTTTTGTTTATTTTTTTTAAGTAAATATGATGTTTCTAAAAGAATTTCTCCTCTTTTTGGAGCAGGAGTATTTTTCCATTCTTCTAATGATTTTTGTGCAGCTAAAACTGCTTTTTCTACGTCTTTTTCATTTCCTTTTTGAAATTTACCTATTGGTTGTTTTGTTGCAGGATTTATACTATTAAAAGTTTGATTTGTGGTAGAATTAATCCATTTACCATCTATGAATAATTTATATTCTTTCATTTTGCCTCTTTTTATTTAAAATTAGATAATTTATCTATTATTTAAGCTTTTTTTCTGATTAAAAATATTTAGTATTAATCAATAAATTTTTATAAGCAAATTACTGGTAAATTTTGTGACAAAAGTATCTGAGAAGGAAACACGAGAAAAATACATAAATCCAATACTTGCAAGAGTAGGGTGGAAAATTAATGGACTTTATGTAAAAGAAGAAATCAATTGTGTCAAATCTGATTTTATCAATAAACATTATGTTGATGTCTCTGAGGGTATTGAAAAGGAGGTAGACAGGTTTATTGATTATCTTCTTCTTGATGAAGACTTAAGTCCCATGGCAATAATTGAAGCTAAAAAGACCATAATTGATGTCAATAAAGGCGAAATACAAGCTAGATTGTATCGCGAGCAAATTGAAAAACAAATAGGATTTAAAATTCCAATATTTTTGACAAATGGATTAACTTGGTTTTATGTTGATCATTTGGATGATAGAAGACAAGTAGCACTTCCATTTGCTCAAAAAGACCTTCATAGAATTGTTAAGTTAATGCAGTCAAGAAAAGATCCAACAGAAGTCAGAATTAGTAGAAAGATCGTTGATAGATTTCGTGGTGTTGAAGCAGTTAAGGTTGTTCTAGAGCATATTAATGAGAATAGAAGTCTTGATATAAATACAAATAGAAGAATGGCCTTACTTAATATGGCTACAGGAACTGGAAAAACAAGAGTTGCTATGGCTATTATAGATGCCCTTATTAAGTCTAGTTATGTTCAAAAAGTGTTGTTTGTAGTTGATAGAATTACTTTGGGAAGCCAGGCCAAAGAAAACGGTTTCAAGAAATATTTTCTAGATCCTGTATGTGAGTTAAATACAGAAGGTTTTTCTGATTATTCTAGATTTTACGTGTCTACAATTCAAACTTTGATGAGTGAAGTTAAACCAAGAGGAAGATTTTATGAAAAATTTGGAGTTGCTGCATTTGACCTTATTATTTTTGATGAAGCACATAGATCATATTATGATAGAAATAACGATATTTTCAAGTATTTCGATGCTCTAAAAATTGGGCTAACTGCTACTCCTGTGACAAGGGAAATGAGAGATAAAAGTACATATGACTTGTTTGGTTGTGAGGAAAATAAGCCAACTTACAAATATGAATATGAAGAAGCAGTTTTAGATAAAGTTTTAGTTCCCTATATTGCTGAGATAATTGAAACTAAGGTCTTGGCGCTTGGGATAGAAGGTAAGAAATTAAGTGAAGAATTAAGACAGAAACTTAGGTTAGAAGAAGAAGAACCTGATAAACTACAAATTCCTGGTTCAAAATTTGAAAGAATATTTACTGATGAAAAAACTAATGAATTAGTTATTAGAGAGTTTATGGATAGATGTCATAAATCTGCTGATGGAAGGCCATGTAAAAGTATATTCTTTTGTGCTACAATCAAACATGCTGAGACTATTGAAATACTATTTCAAAGAATGTACCCTATGTTAGGTAAGGATGTGAAAGTGATAACCTCCGATAGATATCTTTATACTCATGAAATTAAGAATTTCGCAAAAAGAGATAGTCCAAGAATTGCACTTTCAGTTGGAGTATTAGATACTGGCATTGATGTTCCAGAAATAATGAATTTGGTTTTTGTTAAACCGGTTATCTCTCCAATAAGATTTTGGCAAATGTTAGGTAGAGGTACAAGAAATTTGGAAGCGTGTCAAAATAGAACTTGGTTGCCTATGCATGATGGAATTTACACAAAAGATGATTTTCTGATTTTAGACTTTAAGTTGGGTGACTGGTCTAATGTCATTCAGCATGATTTGAAGGCTTTTAAACATAAAACTACTAGAAGTGATGCAAAAACTAGAATCTTTGAAAGACAACTTGACCTTCTTGAAATTCCTCTTATTGAAAAAGAAAGGAAGATTGCTGAAAAGCAAGTTAGAGACACTTTGAAAAGTATTGATTTAGAATCTCCTTTGGTATTTGAGAAAAAAGTTATTATTAAAAAGTATATTTCTGCTAAGTTCGAAATAGAAAAGCATGTTGAAGAGGTTAAGAAAGAAGTAGTTCCTCTTTTAATTTACACTCCTTCTGAAAATTCAAAAGTATATACTTTTATTTCGCAGTGTGTAAATCTTTACTTTTGCATTAAGGAGAAAGACAAATACAAACAAGCAAAGATTGAGAAATATATCATTAAACAAGTGAATGCAATTTGGGATAAGAATTTGGAACCAATAAGGAATAAGAGAGATGATTTGATTGATATTCAAAAGCACGAAGTTTTTTGGGAAAGTTTGACTTTTGAAGATGTTGATTTTTTGATAAGAGAAATTGCACCTTTAATGATTTATTATGAACAACCTAGAAAAGGAATGTTATCAATTCCCTTACCTGACCAAGTTATTAATGTTCAGAAGAAGATTTTGGAATTGAAGGAGAATGAGGATTTCAAGAGTTTTCTTGAAAATGATCCTTTGATGAATAAGATCAAGGATGGAGAAGGTGTTACTTCCCTAGAATTGTTGAAGATTGAAAAGAAATTGCAAGATTTGGGAAATCGCAGTTGGAGTATTGAGGAAATTCAAAAAAGTACTGATTTTATTTTGTTTTTGAGGGGATTACTTGAACTAAAAGGACTACCTGACCCTCAAGAAATGATTAAATGGGAATTTGATAAATTAGTTACTAGTAGAAATGAGCATTATAATTCTGCACAGTTGAAGTTCTTGAGGTTGTTAGAACAAGTGTTTATTAGGGCTAAACATATTGAATTAAAGGATTTTGCAGAGCATCCTTTAGCTGAAGGTAGGCCTTTAGATGTATTTACTAAAGAACAACTTGAAGTAATAGTTGATAGATGCAATAGGTTGAAGTGGAAATAATCACTAAGAACTGTATTTTAAATGATAAATAGGTATTATCAAGTAATACCAATATTTATAAATGTGCCAGCTATTTGATTTCTATGAAATATCTACCTATAACAGTAAAACTTGAAAAAGATTATGCTGAAAGGCTTAAAAAAGTATGTAATTTGAATAAAACTCAGGTATCTACATTTATTAGAGAAGCGATTTTTTCAAAGTTGGATGAAGGAGCTATATCTAATATAGCTGGGAAAAATGAGCCTGCTTATGTACCTGAAAAAGATAATTTTTCGTGGAAAGTTAAGTTAGATGATGGAAAAGAAGTTGAGATAATGAAAGATATTTCACTAGAATTTATCGAGGATTTGGTAAAGCAACTTGAATTTCAGTTAAAGAAACGACAGGAAGTTTTGAGGAAGCAAGATAAAAAAAGTGTTGCTGTGCCAAGAAGATTGATAAAATGAAATTTGACAAGGCAGTAGTTAAGATATTAGAAAAATTAAACCAAAGCTATAAAGAAGAATTTGTAGATGAAAAAGAACTAAAAGAGATTAGAATTGATAAGCTTGATTTGAATAAAATAATTAGTTATCTCAGCCATAAAAAGCTTATTACAAGACAGGCAGATGCTGGAAAAATAGAATATATGATTAATGCAGATGGCATTGAGTTTTTAAATAATTCTAAAAGCCATGAACGACAAGAAGGATTTAATAGAGTTGTTGCATTTACTGGTGCTATACTTGCTCTGATAGGAATTTACACATTCATAAAAGATTTAGGAATAATAAATAAAACTAATTTTTGGATAGGGTACATATTCTTGGCTTTTGCAATTATTTCTATTGGTCCTTTAATTAAATTTATTATTGATTCCTATTTTGGAGGTTAGAAATATGAGTGATTTACCAGAAAAACTATTAAAAATATTTATAGGTGAAATTATAGAAGCAGCTATATTTATTATTTTTTTATTAGTGGCTGGTGCTTTACCAAATGATGAAATATCTAAGCAAATTAATACCTTAATAATCTCCTGTTGGGTTTTATTGGGAATTGGTACTCCAATGGTTATTTTTCTTGAAATTGAAGAGGATGTATTAAATATTTTTAAGGGATTAAGATGAAAACTAAACAAACACAAGATAATTGGAAAGAAGTTGAACTTGGGGAAATTTTTGAATTTAAGGAAAAAACAGGAATAAAGGCAGGAGAAGGTTTAGAGACTGGAAAGTACAAATTTTTTACTTCAAGCGATACACAAAGTAAATTCATAGATAAATTTAGTTTTAAAGGAGAACATTTAATATTTTCAACTGGCGGAAAAGCAGGAATTCATTATTGCAATGAAAATTTCTCAGTTTCAAATGATTGTTTTACTGTAAAGGTAAAAGACCATCTCACAAAATTTATTTATTATTTATTAAAATCTAAATTATATCTTTTGGAAAAAGGTTTCAAGGGTGCCGGATTAAAACATTTGTCTAAGGAATATTTAAAAAAGATCGAGGTAAGACTTCCTTTCCTTCAAGACGGAAAACCAGACCTTAAGGAACAAGAAAGAATTATTTCAATTTTAGAAAAAGCAGAGGAAACAAAAGAAAAAAGTGAAAATGCAGAAAGTTTACTTGGTGAATATTTGAAAAGCATATTTAATGAAATGTTTGGAAATCCCTTAAAGAATGAGAAAAAGTTTGGAATAAAAAGCATTTCAGAACTGACCTCTTTTGTGTCTTATGGATTTACTAGACCCATGCCCCACCTAAAAAAAGGGATACCTATAATTACTTCAAAAAATGTAATGACTGGTTCTATAGATTTTTTAAATGTAGATTATACTGACGAAAAATCCTTTAATGAGCTTTCAAACAAAGATAAACCTATCAAAGGAGATATACTATACACTAAAGATGGGAGAATTGGAGAAGCAGCACTTGTAGAAGATGACAGAGAATTTTGCATCAGCCAGGCTGTTGCAGTTCTTAGACCTAATAAAGAAGAAATAAATCCGACATTCTTTGAAAGATTACTAAACTCAAACAATTTTAAAAAATTGATTGAAAGACAGGCATATGGTGTTGCACTAAAGCATATTTCCATTACAAAGTTGAAGAGAGAAAAGATTATCAGTCCACCTATTCCTCTTCAACAAAAATTTGTCAAGATAGTTGAACATGTTGAAGGATTAAAAGAGAATGTCCGAAAAACTCAACAAAAATCCGAAGAGTTATTTAATTCTCTGATGGGAAATGCATTTGAGGGAAAGTTATAAAATGAGGAATATCCTCTTTTCGAGATGGTTTGGTTTTTGTATTCAAGTATTATTAATACTTTTAATTGGTTTAGACACACTTCTATTAAAAACTATTTATCTTAGCGTAATTGTAATTGTATTGGAAATAATTGTTTTAACGATAACCAACATTAAAGACAGTAAGAGAGATAGAGATAATAAGAAAGTCGAAGAATGGAGAGACAATAAAATAAAAAAAGTGGGAGAAGAAATCAAAGAAATTTCATCAGAGAAGAAAGAAACAGATGATTTAATTAGAATAATGATAAATGAGGGAGTAATTGATGACAAAAATTTACTCAAGAAAATAAAACAAAAGAGCTTTATTGCAATTTATTGCTATCAAAAGTCTCCTGGCTCTTTAGCAAAAGACTTTAGAGAAATTATAGGAAGGCAACCAGTGTTGTCTGTTTTAGAAGATTTAGGATTTTATAGATTAGGGGCGAATCACAATTTTTATTTAATAGATGAGAAAGATTTATCTAAAGAATTAAGATCTCTAAATCAATTAGAATTTTTTCTTTCAAAACGCCTTGAAATGATTTGGGCACGGTATCTTAATACATTAAAAAACAAAAACAAAAAGTTATTTGAAAAATACAAGAATAAACAAATTTGGAACTTTTCTTATTTTATAGCTAAAGTCCTTTCTGGGAATAGTCTTGTGGGCCATATGAATTGGAGTAGTTTTACTCCCGAATCTAAAGCTAAAATTTTGAGGAATATAAAGTACCAGGAAATTAAGAAGGAAATCAATTTTCATAAAATCTCCAATTTAATTAAAGAATTGAACTTTAGATTGTTAATAAGGGATCTTCCTACAGGAGATAAGAAAGAATTGTTAAAATTAAAAGATTTTGAAAAAGAATTGTCAATTAAAGAGTTTAGGGATTATGGAAAGATACCTTTAGTTACTTATAAGTCATTCTTTAACAAACATTTTAATACTGAAAAAACTAACTATTATTTGAAATTCATCTCAAACAAAGCAAAAAAATATAACGAAGCGTTGGATAAATTTGGGATAGTCATACCTGGGGAGAATTAACAAAATGTTACACGCAGAACTAAAATCAAAAATTAGAAAGTTATGGGATAAGTTTTGGAGTGGTGGGATCAGTAATCCACTTCAAGCAATAGAACAAATATCTTATCTTATTTTTATGAAGAAACTTGAAGAAAAAGATGTATTAGAACAACAAAACGCTTCGCTAAAAGGCGTTAAGTTTAAATCTATGTTTGATGGACATGATAATTGTAAGTGGTCTGAATGGAGTGAATATTCTTCTGATAAAATATTATCTCATGTACGCGATGTAGTCTTTCCTTTTATGAGGGAATTAGGAGATGAAGATTCATTATATTCAAAGTATATGAAAGACGCTAGTTTTTCTTTACCTACTGCATCACTATTAATTGAAGCAGTCAATATAATTAATGATTTACATATAAAAGAACAAAATCAGGATACACAAGGAGATATTTATGAATATTTATTATCAGAACTACAAACAGCTGGAAAGAATGGCCAATTTAGAACTCCTAGACATATAATTAAGATGATGGTTGAACTTACAAAACCCGGATTAGGAGATAGAATTTTAGATCCTTCATGCGGTACTGCTGGTTTCTTAGTTAATGCATATGAACACATATTAAAAACAAATCAAAAGAATGGAGTTAGTACTTTATCTCCACAAAAAAAAGAAATGCTTGATAATGACACTTTATATGGTTACGACATTGATAGGACTATGGTTAGAATTGCAGTTATGAACTTAATGATGCACGGAATAACAAACCCAAAAATTATGGGAGAAGATACTTTATCTAAAAGATATAATGAAAAAGGAACTTACGATTTGATTATGGCTAATCCACCATTCAAAGGTTCTATAAATGAGAGCGAGAAATCAGATGAATTAACCATTACTACAAGTAAGACAGAAATATTATTTATAGAATTAATGTTTAATTCTCTTTCAATTGGTGGAAGATGTGCTGTTATAGTTCCGGATGGCGTTTTATTTGGAAACTCAAATGCCCATAAGTCTATAAGGAAGCTATTATTGGAAAAATGCAGGCTTGATGCAATAATTTCAATGCCTTCTGGTATATTCAAGCCTTATGCTGGAGTTTCAACTGCTGTTCTTTATTTTACTAAGGGTGAACCAACAGAAAAAGTTTGGTTCTATGATATGGAAGCAGATGGATTTAGTTTGGATGATAAAAGGATCCCACAGCCAGAAAAAGATGATATTCCTGATATTTTAGAAAGGTTTGAAAAACGATTAAAAGAAAACAATGAAGATAGGTCTAAGAAACACTTCTTTATTCCAGTTAAAGAAATTAAAGAAAATGATTGGGATTTATCAATAAATAAGTATAGAATTGAAATAGAAGAGGAAGTTCATCACAGAGACAGCAAAGTTGTTATTCAAGAAGCCAAAAAAGAAGTTAAAGAACTTATGGAGGGACTTGAAGAGTTGGAGAAGCTGATTGGAGGCAAGACTCAATGAACAAAAAAGAACAAAGTGGCTTTTGAGGCGATTCTAAAAAAGTAACTTTTAGGATCAATTTGTTTAAATCTGAATTTACTTTAAATATCTTTCATACTCTTTAATATATCTCTTCATAAACCATTGCAAAAATATATTATCTTGTTTTTTGATCTGAGATCTCTCTAAAGCATGATAGTAACTGTTTCTGTTTATGTATTCTACATTTAACATTGGAAAACCATTTTTTTTAAATATGAAGTTCATCATAATTCTAGAAATTCTCCCATTTCCATCTGCAAATGGGTGAATTGTAACAAACTTGAGATGAACTAATGCAGCTAGAACAGCAGGATGTAACTTCCTTTTATTCTTATTATACCAATCAAAAAAATCCTTTAATAAAAAATCAAGTTCGGAAGGCATAGGAGGCATAAATTTACTTTGAGAAATTGCTACTTGATGATTTCTTATTTTTCCGGCAATATCTGGCTTTGTACCTTCAAGTAACAATTTATTCCAAAATAAACAAATTTGTAGGGATAAGTCTTTTGTGTATTTTAACATAGAATAGAATACTTTTTTATGAGCCTCTGCTTCTTTAACATCTCTTATTGGCTTCTCTGAAGGAGTTATACCTCTCTCTAATAAGTTAGCAGTTTCTTTTAAACTTAAACTGGAACCCTCAATTTTTTGTGTATTATAGGTAAATTTGATCATAAATGATTCTAATTCCTTTTCCTTGGCAGAAGGAGGCATTATCCTTTTTTCTTTAGAAAAATTCTCCCTTATCTTATCTATTTTGTTCAACCACAGATCGTTATAAATTTCTAAGAAAAATTGCTTTTTTGTTTCTTCTACATCTTCTTGAATTTCTTTACCAAGATATTTTTGCTTTTTTTGAACCTTTCCTTTTTCCCTAAAGCTGTGTTCAAGATAGTAGTAAGTCTGCTTTCCTTTTACTTGTTTTTTTATTGTTACCATAATATCTATTGTACCTACATATTTATAAATATTCCTATTTAATGTTAAATGTAGGTATATACTTTAGCGCTCGTTATAGAAGGTAACTTTTTCTTCTATTTGTTTACACATAATTTATCCTTTTAGTTAACATATTCTATGGAAAGATATTTAAACTATATATTGTTTCAATATATATGTCATTTAAAGAAAGATACTTAAGAAATAAGCAATTGTTATTAGAGGATTCTAATTTTAATCCAAACAACAGAGAAGTTGTTAAAAAGTTCTTTGAATTTGAAGAATATAAACTAAAGAGAAAAGAGGGTTTATCAGAAGTAGACGAACGTTCTTATAAGACTCTTTCAAGTTATATCACAAGAATAAAAAATCTTAATCAATGGCTCAATAACAAAACATGGGCAGACTTAACCGAAGAGGATATTAAGAAATTAATTGATGATATGGAAGATGGAATTATAAAAACTAAATATGGTAAGAAGATTGAAGACAGAAGTGGGTATCATCAAATGTTGGCAGGTAAGTTTTTCGGTTTAGTTAAAAAGAACCATATTGCTCAACAAATCATAGAAGACTTTTCTATTAAAGGGAGGGAGTTCAATAAACAAGTAAGATTCATTGAAGAAGAACAATTTAGAAAGATAGTAAATTGTTCTATAACTCCAGAACAAAAATGTATTTTATGGCTTTGCTTTGATGTATCGGAAAATATTTCTACAATTCTCTCACTTGAGAAAAAAGACTTTGTTCGAGAGATTGATCCAGATACTGGAGAGCCAGAATATTTAGTTATACTTTCAAAAGAAAAACTGAAAAGGAGCAGAACTCCCAGAAGCGAGATAACTAATTACAAAGAAACTGTAGAATATTTGGATATAGTCCTAGCAAATTTAAAGCCGACATACAAACAAGTTTCAAATAAATATATTCGAGGAAGAAAATTAAGTGAATATTATAATGAAGATAGATTATTTAAGTTTGGTATGAAAGCTGCTGATAAATTTTTAAGAAGAGCTGTTGAATTATCTGGAGTTCGATGTATGCCTGGTGGTGAACGTGTAACTTTCAAAGACCTGCGCTCGTCATGCGCCTGCAACCTTCTAAAGAAGGGTTGGAGTATAGACGAAATAAATGCTAGATTGGGACATACACCTGCATCTAGAGTCATTACTCGTTATGTTACATATCTTTCTTTAGATAGAAGAAAACCTAAAGCAAAAGTCTATCAAAGCAATCTAAGAAAATTAGAAACCGATTTAGAAAAACAAAAAGAACTTAACAAACTTCAATTATTAAGATTTGAAAATCTAAAGAAAGAACAAGACCAAATGAGAGATGAATTAAAACTATTTATGGGTAAATCTAAAACTGAACTCCTCGAAATGTTAAAAGATGTTGGTAAGTTGGAAGAAAAATAAACTATTTCTTCTTCTTAGTCTCGAACAACTTTTTAATGTTGATATTGCTATAAATGTCTAAAATCTTTTTGCCTTGCTTTGTGATATTCAAAATAAATTTATTCATGTTCTCTACCTTTGTTTTTGTAATAAATTTTGAAGCAACTAATCTATCAACATGGACCCTCTCACTTATTTGACTAAGTTTTAACATATCTCTTAAACCTAAAATAGTAACTTTATCAACATTTTTGTTTAACACACTTAATATCATTAAGTCTACTTCATTTAATAGAATCCCACTTCTCTCACCTCTTTCTCTTCTTACTACCATAATAGGTATATGTAATAGTTATTTATAAATGTTTTGATATACATATTGTTTCAAATTGTATGTTATATTGTATACTAGAACAATCCTTATAAACGATGATTTGGATTAAAAAGAAGTATTTCTATGGTTCTGGATTATGGAACAGAAGTTATTACATAGGAAGTGCTCATAATTTAGATAATCTTGCTCAATATTTAAA